>POVV01000068.1_pt1 | contig 97425 bp, 72 predicted proteins | sample 1560271 | NCBI WGS metagenome assembly POVV01 (sample SAMN08337232, study PRJNA429181) | Bioreactor metagenome, whole genome shotgun sequencing project. | biome: cows' rumen and soil; feature: anaerobic; isolation source: anaerobic chemostat enrichment culture, galacturonate as sole carbon... | reverse complement strand
TGCATGCCCGTTTGGTGAAGCGCTTCCGCACCATGCTGGCATTCTCCGTCCTTTCCGTATATGCGCTATCGTCTGTGTTGATGACCTACTTTGGAGTGAATTACTACCTGGCGGGGCTGCACTCTTACGGAAGTATCGAAGCCCCGGTGGCTGTTCACCTGCTGATCGGACTGTATGGAGTGATTACGGTGATAACAGTAAGGGCTTTCTTCAAAAGAGGTACTCAGAAACCGGATTGATGCCTTTGCTTTTTCCTTTTTGATGCCGAGTAAATAACCTTCTCACCTATGTGGGGAAGTCTTCTCACCTAGGTAGGTAGACCTCCCCACACGGGTGAGAATATCTCCCCACCTAGGTGAGAAAGCAAAAATGAGTAGAGCAAACAGACGTTATCTGCCGTCGAAATTAGCTACTTCCCTCGAGTAAACCGATGAAGAACGCACCTCTGTGTGATGGAAAAACGTCGGGATAGAGATCTTGGTACTGAAAAAATAAGTAAGTTTGCCGAATAATATTCACCCGAGTAAACAAACATGCTATGCCTTCTCAGCGACTCTACCTCTTCAACCCCGATAATGACTTGGCTTTGGCCAATGGCGATACCAACTACATGCCCCCTGCTTCGGCTAGGCAGATGGCGACCGATTTGGCACTTCTACCCGTTTGGTATGCCGAGGCGGAGAGTTTTGTTCTTGCCCCTTCGGCCTATAATCAAGCTTTTTTAAAGGAGATGCAGGCTGCTTTGCCGCTCCCCGTTACCCTGATGACCGCTAGCGAATTGGCTAATACACCCTCTATCAACGCGATGCCTTGGGGGTGGAACGCAGCATTGCGCAAACAGTTGGGGCAGGGAGGCATAGCAGACGACGAACTGCCTGCGCCCGAAGCGATAGCGAAGCTTCGCTACCTATCCCATCGCCAACGGGCAGTCGAGTTGTTGCCACGGTTGCAAATGGGTTCCGGCTTCTGCGGTCAATCGTCCTATCTAACCGATGCAGAGGCGTGGAAACACTTTGTCGAGACGAACGATCATTCGTTGCTCAAAGCCCCTTTGTCGGGTAGTGGCAAAGGACTGAACCGTTGTCGTGGGGTGTTTACCTCCTTTGTTTCGGGCTGGTGTGCGCGAGTGGCGCATACGCAAGGTGGGGTAGTGGCAGAACCGGTGTATGATAAGGTAGAAGATTTCGCTATGGAGTTTCGCTCAGACGGAAAGGGTACTGTTGCCTTTGCTGGTTATTCCCTTTTTGCTACGACAGCAAATGGGGCTTACGAAGGTAATCTGCTTCTGTCCGACGAGGCGATTGAGCAGCGACTGTCGGCTTATGTGCCTTTGTCCGATATCAAGCGATTGAGGCAGCGGTTGGAACAAGAGTTAGCCACTTTGATCGGTTCCGATTACGTTGGGTTCTTGGGAGTAGATATGATGATTTGTCGCTTTACCGATGCAGAGCCGTTGTACCGGATACATCCGTGTGTTGAGATCAATTTGCGTATGAGCATGGGTATGGTTGCCCGTTGCCTCTACGATCGATATGTAGTGCCGGGCAGAGAGGGTGTGTTTCGGGTTGCCTATCATGCTACACCCGGAGAAGCGTTGACGGAGCATGAACGCATGGCGACCGAATATCCTTTACGCATCGACGGAGGAAGAGTACTTTCGGGTTATCTGCCGTTGGTGCCCGTTACGGCTCGCTGTTTATATACGGCTTGGATACGCATCGACGCACCTATTTGACCACTTGTACGGCAGGTCCTTCATTGCCGTAGCGGTCGATGGCCGTAACGGCGAAATAGCGTTTGTTCATCCACGGGTAGAGGCTTGCATACGTATAACCGGTGCCTCGAATGCTTTGTGCCACAATGTTCTCGGGTGTAGTGGTATCTACCGGATAGGTGTTTGAGGCATAAATGACATAGAGCGGTGCATTCTTCGGATCATTGTCTGTTGCCGCCGCCCAGCTTAGTTCGGTGTATCCGTTGGCGGTGCTTGCCGTGAGGTGTGAAGGGGCGCTGGGTGCTACTTTGTCCAACCAAGGCATGGCAGGCTGTAAGGCGGGATAAGCGTAGAAGTTATCCGCCAGTTCGGTGTAGATGCCTTGTGTATCGTCCATCAGGTATTTCATTCGGTAATGACCCTGACCCGCCAGATGGTGCTTGCGGGTGAAGTACATTTGCCGATCTATCTCATCGCGTGTCCAATTACCTTCTCTCGGGTCGAGAAAGTAGATGCCCAGACCGGGAATCACCTGCCGACCGTTGCTCTGCTCTTGCCAATCCAAGGCGAACGGATAGAAGCTGTTGCCCTGAAAGTACATCATCGGATAGATCTGATCCTGTATTCCTTCACCCATCCATCCTTGCGGATCTTGGTAGACGGTATGGAACGCATTCCACCCACGCGATGAATAGCGGGATGTATCGCGGTACTTTCCTACGGGGCAGGTGCTAACCTTTACCCAAGGTTTCAGGCTTTTTACTCCTTTATATATATAGCGAACGATTTCGGTGAGGTTGTCTCGTCGAAACTCTGCCAATGACCGTCCCTTGCCGTAACGGCGGAAGTCGTAACTATCCGGAAAGCGAGGTGCATGCTCGGGATAGCGCAGGTAGTCGAAGTGTACCCCATCAATATCATAACGGCTCACTACCTCGCGGACAAGTTTCATCAAGTACTCTTTGGTTCCCGGATGCGCGGGATTGAGGAAGTATTCGTTTTTATAAGGCACACAGATATCGCGCTGCCGCTTCGTAACCGATTGAGCGCCCAAGGAGGCAACGTGTTTCTTATTGCCCAGTGGGATAGCTACCATCCAGGCATGACACTCCATGCCCCGTTTGTGACACTCTTCAATGGCAAAAGCCAAGGGATCATAACCGGGATTGCCGTTTACCTTGCCTGTAAGGATGGAGTTGAAAGGCTCGATAGCCGAAGGATAGAGCACATCGCCCCGAGTGCGCGTCTGAAACAAGACGGTGTTAAAGTTGGCTTCCTTGAGTTTGTCGAGTATCTCTATGAGCTCCGCTTGCTGTTTGCGAATGCCTGCGGGAGTGGTTGCTTTGGTCTGGGGCCAGTCAAGTCCGTAGACTGCTGTTACCCACGCAGCACGAACTTCGTACTTAGGTTGTGCCTGCGTAGAGGCACACAGAAAAAAGAGGAGTAAAAAAAAGAGTATAGTGTGGCGCATGGCTTCTTTAATTTTGTTTTAAATTGCGGCAAAGTTAGCAAAAGTGACGGTATTGTTGCGCTGTTTCGTGAGATTATGTTACATTTGTGGCAGTTATTGGTAGACAAGAAATACGCTATGATTACATTTACTTTGTGTCTTTTGGCACTTATTATAGGTTACTTTACCTATGGACGTTTGATCGAACGTATCTTTGGTCCCGACGATCGGCAGACTCCTGCCTTGACAAAGGCCGACGGAGTAGACTATATTCCCCTTCCTACCTGGAAGATATTTATGATTCAGTTCCTTAACATAGCAGGGCTGGGTCCTATTTTCGGTGCCATTATGGGAGCTAAGTTCGGTGTTTCTTCGTATCTGTGGATTGTGTTGGGAAGTATCTTTGCGGGAGCAGTGCACGATTACCTGGCAGGAATGTTGTCGTTGCGGCATGGCGGCGAGAGTCTTCCGGAGATCATCGGTCGCTACCTGGGGATGACTACCAAGCAGGTGATGCGTGGTTTTACCGTGCTGCTGATGATATTGGTAGGGGCTGTCTTTGTAGCCGGACCGGCGGGATTGCTTGCCAAGCTAACGCCTCAGGCTCTCGATGCTACCTTCTGGATTGTTGTCGTTTTTATTTACTACATACTGGCCACGATGCTGCCTATCGACAAGATTATCGGTAAGATATATCCGCTGTTTGCCGTCGCTTTGCTGTTTATGGCTGTGGGGATTATCGTCATGCTGTATGTGCACCATCCGCCGTTGCCCGAGTTGTGGGACGGTTTGCAGAATACCAACCCTCAGGCAGCTGTATTGCCGATCTTCCCGATTATGTTTGTAAGTATAGCTTGCGGAGCTATTTCGGGATTTCATGCTACGCAGAGTCCGCTGATGGCTCGTTGCATGACTTCCGAACGTTACGGTCGTCCCGTGTTTTATGGCTCTATGATTACCGAAGGCATTGTGGCACTGATATGGGCGGCTGCGGCTACTTACTTTTTTCATGAGAACGGAATGGGCGAGAACAATGCCTCTGTCATTGTCGATTCGATCACCAAAGAGTGGTTGGGTACGGTAGGAGGAGTACTGGCTGTGTTGGGTGTGATTGCTGCACCGATCACATCGGGCGATACGGCTTTCCGTTCGGCTCGCTTGATCGTAGCCGATTTTCTTGAGGTAGAACAAAAGAGTATTCGTCGTCGTTTGTATATTTGTATTCCTATGTTTTTGGTGGCTATCGGTTTACTGCTGTATAGTTTACGCGACGCAGAGGGGTTCAATATGATATGGCGTTATTTTGCGTGGGTGAATCAGACACTGGCCGTATTTACCCTTTGGGCACTTACGGTTTTTCTGACACTTGCTCGCAAACCATACATGCTGACACTGGTTCCGGCTTTGTTCATGACTGCTGTTTGCTCTACGTATATTTGCATTGCTCCCGAAGGGTTGGCCCTTTCGCAAATAACAGCTTATAGCATTGGTGGGGTGTGTACCTTGATTGCCATTGTATGGTTTATCGTCTGGAAAAAGCGTGTAGCTAATTATCTATTATCAAAATAAAGAAAGTTGAATGAAGAAAGTAAAGAAATCAACCTGGGTTTGTACTGCCTTATTTATCTATGTTACAGCTACCGGAGCGTATCTGTTGCCGCGTAATATGGAGATGGGGAATACGGAGAAATACCTGACATTGGGTGTGTCTTATGTTATTGTGTTTCTGCTTTGGCTCGTGTTGAGAAAGAAGGAACAGATGCAGCGTAAGCGCAAAGAAGAGGATCATTATCGTCAATTAAAGAAATAAACGTATGAAAAAAGTAGCATTAGTAATTTGCCTGTTAGTAGCTTCATTGGCTGCAAAGGCACAGTTTGAGCAAGGCAAATGGATCATTAATCCCTCGCTGACAGGGCTCGACTTTTCGTATAGCAAAGATAATAAAGTGAAATTTGGGATCGCAGCCAAAGCCGGTACATTCCTGGTAGACGGCGTTGCCTTGATGGTAGAAGCCGGTGCGGACTGGAGCAAGCCGGTCGATGCATATACGCTAGGAACGGGTGTGCGTTACTACTTCAATAGCACGGGTGTATATCTGGGTGGAGGTCTCGATCTGAACCGCTTTCGTTGGAAAGGTGGTGAGCATTTAACCGAATGGGGATTGGGAATCGAAGCAGGGTATGCTTATTTCCTATCCCGGACAGTGACTGTTGAACCGGCGGTGTATTATAAATGGCGTTTCAATGATAGCGACCTGTCGAAGTTCGGTGTAAAGATCGGTTTCGGATTTTACTTCTAAGTCACTACATCCGGTTTTATTCATCACAGAGTACACAGAGGGCACAGAGGTTATTATGTTAGTTAATAGCCCCTCTGTGCCCTCTGTGGTAAATATAGGAGTGAAAGCGATTTATAGTTTTTCTTTTAAGAATTGGCCGGTATAGCTTTCTTTGCACTGAGCCACCTCTTCGGGTGTGCCCGTTGCTACGATATATCCTCCTTTGTCGCCTCCGTCGGGACCCAGATCAATGATGTGGTCGGCACATTTAATCACATCCATATTATGTTCGATGATCACGATGGTGTGTCCGCGTCGTAACAGGGCATCAAAAGCATCCTGTAGCTTACGGATATCATGAAAATGAAGTCCTGTGGTGGGTTCATCAAAGATAAATAAGGTAGGGTCTGCTTTCTCTTGGCTAAGATAGAAGGCGAGCTTCACCCGTTGATTCTCACCACCGGAGAGTGTCGACGACGATTGTCCTAGCTTAATGTATCCCAACCCGACATCCTGTAGCGGAATCAGTTTCTTGATAATTTTCTTTTGCCCGTGTTCGGTGAAGAACTCGACTGCTTGATTAACAGTCATCTCCAATACATCGTAGATATTCTTATCGTGGAACTTTACCTCCAGGGTATCTGCTTTAAAGCGTTTGCCGTGGCACGATTCACACTCCAATACCAGATCGGCCATGAACTGCATCTCGACAGTGATGGTTCCATCACCCTTACACTCTTCACAGCGTCCGCCTTCGCTATTGAAGCTGAAGTGTCCGGCGGTGTATCCCATCTGCTTGGCCAGAGGTTGTTCGGCCCATAACTTACGAATTTCGTCGTACGCTTTGATATAGGTCACAGGATTTGAACGGGATGATTTGCCAATGGGGTTTTGATCGACAAACTCTACATTGCGTAGGTTACGGATATCTCCACCGATGGATACAAACTCTCCCGGGCGATCACTGCATTCGTCCAACTCCCGTTTCAGTGCCCGATAGAAGATATCGCGTACCAAGGTACTTTTGCCCGATCCGGAAACGCCGGTTACTACGGTCATTACGTTGAGGGGGATGCGTACGTCGACTCCTTTCAGGTTGTTTTCTCGGGCTCCGGTCAGTTCGATATAGTTGTTCCAAGGTCGTCTGTGTGGAGGTACGGGAATTTCTTCCTCGCCCAACAGATAACGTACTGTGTGACTGTTGCTTCCTTTGCTCAGGTCTTTCATATCACCCTGATACACTACCTCTCCGCCAAGACGTCCTGCATTGGGGCCGATATCGATAATATAATCGGCCGCACGAATAATCTCCTCATCATGTTCCACCACGACTACGGTATTGCCCAACGATTGTAGTTGACGCAGTACGTGGATCAACCGATCGGTATCGCGGCTGTGCAATCCGATACTCGGTTCGTCGAGAATATACAGACTACCTACCAAACTACTACCCAATGAGGTAGCCAAGTTGATACGTTGACTCTCTCCACCCGAAAGAGAGTTGCTTAGACGGTTCAGTGTGAGGTATCCCAGACCTACGTCGAGCAGAAACTGTATACGGCTATTTAGTTCGAGCAGAATACGGCGAGCCACTGCGGCGTCGTGTGCGTCCAGCTCCAGTGCCTGAAAGAAAAGCTGCAGTTCGGTGATGGGTAGGTCGACCAGTTCGGATATGCTTCGTTCGCCTACGCGTACATAACCTGCTTCGGGCTTTAGCCGGGTTCCGTGACAGACCGGACAGAGGGTTTTGCCGCGATAACGTGCCAGCATTACCCGGTTCTGTATCTTGTACTGCCCCTCTTCCAGCATTTTGAAGAACTGATTGATTCCTTCGAAATACTTAGTTCCTTTCCACAGCATCTGTCGCTGTTCTTCGGTGAGCTCAAAGTAAGGTGTAAAGATAGGTAAACCGGCTTTTTCGGCTCCTCGTATTACCATGTCTTTCCAGTCGCCCATCTTTTCACCGCGCCAGCATACCACTGCTCCATCGTAGATAGAGAGCGAACGGTTGGGTACCACTAGGTGTTCGTCAATACCAATAACCTTACCGAACCCTTCGCAGGTAGGACACGCCCCGATGGGAGAGTTGAACGAGAACATCTGATCGCTCGGCTCCTCGAAAACCATGCCATCGGCTTCAAACTTATTACTAAAGGTATAGAGTTTTGTAGTACCGTCTGTTTCGTAAAAGCGAAGCATGCAGGTACCCGCGCCTTCGTACATGGCTGTTTCGGCCGAATCGGTAAGACGACTGATGGCATCTTTGCTCGTCCCCACCGTCATACGGTCAACCAGAAGGTAGACCACATCGTTTTTGCCCGGCTTGTATTCGTCGATGCGAACCATCTCTCCATTGACTTCGAGTCGATTGAATCCTTGTTTCATGTCAATCTCCAACTGCTGCTGCAGGTCGCGGTCTTCGTGTAGTAAGATCGGCGTTAATACGGTATAGCGTGTACCTTCCGGGTAGGAAAGCATGGTGTTGACGATGTCTTCTGTGGAGTGCTTGCGAACCTCCAACCCGCTTATGGGGCTAAATGTTTTGCCTACCCGCGCATACAGTAAGCGTAGGTATTCGTAAATCTCGGTAGAGGTACCGACGGTAGAACGGGGATTACGGCTATTTACCTTTTGCTCAATGGCGATAGCCGGGGGAATTCCTTTAATAAAATCGCATTCGGGTTTACTCATTCGCCCCAAGAATTGGCGGGCATAACTACTGAGGCTCTCTACGTAGCGTCGTTGCCCTTCGGCGTATAGAGTATCAAAGGCTAGTGAGGATTTGCCCGAACCGGAGAGTCCGGTAATCACGACAAGTTTGTTGCGGGGAATGTCTACGTCAATATTCTTAAGGTTATTCACCCGGGCTCCTTTGATTGATATATGGTTGCTTTCTGACATAAATCTGCTCCTTTTTTATGATAGTCGGCAAAGGTAACAATTTTATTTGTATTATCTTTGTGGCCAATATTATAGATTGAGAACAAATACTTATGAATCTGAAAAACTTTATTTTCTTGCTGTCTCTCCTCTTTAGCATAGGGGTCGGAGCACAGACCATGCCTAGTCAATTGGCACCTAAGCGTGAGTTTCGCGCTGCATGGATACAGGCGGTAAACGGACAATTTCGAGGAATGCCTACCGAAAAGCTAAAGCAAACACTGATTGAACAGTTAAACTCACTGCAAGGTGCCGGTATCAATGCCATTATTTTTCAGGTACGCCCGGAAGCGGATGCGCTTTATGCTTCGTCGATAGAACCTTGGAGTCGTTTTTTAACAGGCACACAGGGACAGGCACCTTCGCCTTATTGGGATCCGATGCAGTTTATGATCGACGAGTGTCATAAACGGGGAATGGAGTTTCACGCCTGGATCAATCCATATCGTGTGAAGACGAACTTGAGTAGCACCCTGTCTCCCGATCATCTGTACAATACGCATCCCGAATGGTTTGTGACGTACAACAACCAGCTTTACTTTGACCCGGCTCTGCCCGAGAGCCGTCGCCATATCTGCACTGTCATCACCGATATTCTTTCTCGTTATGATGTGGATGCTATCCATATGGATGATTATTTCTATCCTTATCCGGCACCGGGCAAAGATTTTCCGGATGATGCCAGCTTTGCTCGTTACGGCGGCGGATTCAGCAGCAAAGCCGATTGGCGCAGAAGCAATGTGAATATTCTTATTAAGAAGATTCATGAAACCATTCGTGAGGCAAAGCCTTGGGTGAAGTTCGGAATCTCTCCTTTCGGTATCTATCGTAATGAAAAAACAGATCCGTTGGGAAGCAAAACCAATGGGCTCCAAAATTACGATGATCTATACGCCGATGTGCTCCTTTGGGCACGTGAGGGATGGATTGACTATAATATTCCTCAAATCTACTGGGAGATTGGACATTCGCGTGCCGATTATGAGACCTTGGTAAAGTGGTGGGCAAAGAACTCCGAGAATCGTCCGCTCTTTATTGGACAGTCGGTGATGAATACGGTGGAGCATGCCGATCCTATCTATCCGTCGATGAATCAGTTGCCTCGCAAGATGGCTTTGCAACGTGCTTATCAGACGATTGGAGGTAGTTGTCAATGGCCTGCCAGTGCTGTGGTCGAGAATGCCGGTAAATATCGTGATGCTTTGGTGCAGGAATATCATAAATATCCGGCTTTGATTCCGGTTTTTGATTTTATGGACAATGAAGCGCCCGATAAGGTTCGAAAAGTGAAAGGGGTTTGGACAGCGGATGGCTATATGCTCTTCTGGACGGCTCCGAAAGCTAAGGATGAGATGGACAAAGCGGTGCAATACGTTGTTTATCGTTTTGACTCGGACGAAAAAGTGAATGTGGAAGATCCTTCGCACATTGTAGCCATTACCCGTGACACCTTCTATAAGCTTCCTTATCAAGATGGCAAGAAGAAATATCGATATGTTGTAACAGCACTCGATAGAATACACAATGAATCAAAATCGGTTAGCAAGAAGATAAAGCTGTAACCTTTATAACAATAGTTATTATAAAGCAAGAGCTTAAAAACGGGTAATAACCACTCGTTTTTAAGCTCTTGCTTTATATAAGATAGTTTTCGTTAGTAAAGCAATAGCCCTGCTATACCACAAGCGACGATCATGAGAATGGGATTGATGCGAAATTTGCGTGTACCAATAAATGCAATCAAAAAGAGGATAACGCTCACAACGAATGAGTAGGTATCGGTCGAGGGTGAGCCAAAATTTTCCGTATTCATTAATACCAAAGCAGCCGATGCGAGTAGTCCTACAACTGCGGGGCGTAAGCCCTTGAATACAGATTCAACAACCGGATGTTTTTGATACTTTAAAAAGAACTTGCTGATCGTCAGCATTAAGATAAAAGAGGGAAGTACCACCGCAAAGGTAGCTATGACAGATCCCCATACATTCCCACTGGCTGTATAGCCTACATAGGTCGCAGCATTGATACCGATAGGACCCGGTGTCATTTGGCTAATAGCCACAATGTCGGTAAACTCTTGCGAACTGAGCCATCCGTATTGAGTTACCACTTCACCTTGAATCATGGAAAGCATGGCATATCCGCCCCCGAAACCAAAGAGACCTATTTTGAAAAAGGTATAGAAGAGTTGAAGATAGAGCATAAGAACGATGAGTTAAAAGTTATGGCTTACGAAAAGAACTTATTTTCCCCCAAAGGAAACCACCAACGCCAGCACCTATGATAATCCAGATAGGAGAGAAGCCCATAAGCCAGATGAGAAGTGCCGATACCACCGGAATCCACAAGGTGTAACGATTGATTCGGGCCGACTTTGCCATACCAAATGTAGGTGCTGCTATCAAAGCAACAACAGCTGGGCGGATACCTTTGAAAATACACTCGACCGTATGATTATCTTGAAAGCGATGAAAGAATAAGGCAATAGAGAGTATAATCAGAAACGAGGGCAACACGGTACCCAATGCTGTGATGATACTACCGAAAATACCGCGAAGTTTGTATCCTATAAAGATCGAAATATTGACTGCCAAAATACCCGGTGCCGATTGAGAAATGGCAAGTAGATCAATGAAATCACTTTGTGAGATCCATTTACGCTTGGTCACAATCTCATTCTCTATTAGTGGTACCATGGCATATCCCCCTCCAATGGTGAAAGCTCCTATTTTAAAGAAGATACCAAATGCTTCAATATATATATTCATGATCTTCTTTATATCTGAGTTTCTTGCTCTGCCTGTGACTCTTCTTCGGTAAGTTCGGTAGCTGTTTCTCCTTTGCTATACTTACTTGGGCTTACTTTAAAATGTTTCTTGAATACCTCCCGGAAGTATTTTGCATCATTAAATCCGGTCAACTCGGCTACTTCTGTGATATTATGCTTACCCTCTTTGAGTAGCTGAGCTGCACGTGTTAATCTAATAATACGGATATAATCGCCCGGTGCCTGATCGGTCAATGCCTTTATTTTATTGTAAAAGCTTGTGCGGCTCATACTCATCAAGTTGCAAAGAACATCAACAGTGAACGCTGAGTTATCTAAATTTTCCTCTACACTCTTCTTTACGGTGGCAATAAACTTCCAGTCAAGATCGGTGGAGCAATTGATACAATCATTTCCCAAAGATACTGCTTCCGGGTTGGCATATCGATTTCTTAGTAAAGCCCTATTGGTAAGTAGGCTTGCAATAGTTGCCTTTAGAATACCAATGTTGAATGGTTTTACTACATACTCGTCAGCACCTGTATTCAGGCCTGCTAGGATGTTATTTTCATCATTGAGGGCAGTGAGTAGGATAATTGGGATATGGGAGGTCTCAATGTCGCCCTTAAGTATGCTGCATAATTCGTCTCCTCTCATTTCCGGCATCATGATATCCGAAATAATCAATTCGGGCTTGTACTCATTGACAATTACTAATGCTTTTTTGCCGTTACTGCAGGTTTTTACATTATATTTATCTGATAGGGTATGGCTCAGATAATTGCGTAACTCATCATTATCTTCTACAATCAAGATACGTTGGTTATTCTCGGTGCATTCTTTTTTCACTTCTTTGTAAAGGCTGGGCGAAGCGTTTGCAATCGGTGATTGTGTGGGTAGCATCGAGCTGTTCTTTTTATTTGCCAATCGAGCTTTTCGATAGTATTTGCTGTCTTTATGGAACACAATCTTAGCAACAGAACCCTGGTGCTCGATACTGTTCATCGTAATTTTGCCTCGGTGTAGACGAACTAGCTTCCAAACAAGCATGAGTCCGATTCCGCTACCGGTAACCATTGAGTTGATCGCATTACTTCCGCGGAAGTGAATTTTAAATAACTTTTTTTGCTCACTTGTTGGAATACCAATGCCGGTATCCCTCACCTCTATGCTCCATGTATCGCCATTATCACTTGCAAAGATACTTACATTGCCATTATCCGGTGTATATTTTAGTGCATTCGAAACAATATTTTTGAGGATTGAATCCATCTTATTCTTATCAAACCATACATTTAGGTAGCGAAAATTGCTTTCGTATGTAAAGTTAATGTGCTTAAGGTCTGCATAAGGCCTGAATACATCATATATCTCGGACATAAACATGTTTACCTCATATTCTCCGACAAACAGTTCGGACGAATATGTGTCAACGCGCTCAAAGTTAATAAGGTTAGTTGTCAGACGTAACAAAGCATTGACATTGCGTAGTGCTGTATTGATGTTGCTTATTCCATTCTGAGTCAAATTCTCCTTCTCTTCCAACTCCTCTAGTGGTGCTTTAATTAAGGTAAGCGGAGTTCGAATATCATGTGCAGTGTTAATAAAGAAATGGATTTTTTCGTCTGAGGCTTTACGTTGTTTACTTAGTATGATTACCCGGAGAGTAGCAACGACAATCAACCCAATAATAATAATGTAGATAAATATCGCCCATATACTTAACCAAAAGGGATAGGCCACTTCTATTTTGATACTTCGTTCTTCGATAATTACACGTCTATCCTCACTCGAAATAGCACGCACACGTAATGTGTATGTTCCTGGACCAATATTTGTAAATCGAATCACGTCTTCTTTGCCCGGATGGCTCCATTCATCATAAAAGCCTTCTAGCTTCCATGAATATAAGATGTTTGATGGATAGTCGTAATTTATAGATGATACTTTTAGTGAGAATATATTTTGATTTGATTTTAATCTCAATATTTTAGTATCATCAATACTACTAGTCAATGGCGAATTTTCATCATTCGGATAAATGGATTGATAAAAGAGTTTGAAATCACTAAAAACCATTTTTGAGGAATAGTTTCTAGGTATCTTCATGTCTTTATCAAATTCGACGGCTCCATCTGAGCTACCCATCACAAAATGCCCGTTTTTAAGTAGTATACCTGAATTTGAGTTGAAATGAATAGCCATTAATCCTTGGTCGTTTGTCCAATTGTGAAAGGTTTTTTCTTTCGGATAGAAACTGCTGAGTCCATTTTCTGTTCCCAAAAGAATATCTACGTCATTATCCGATAAGATCGAATAAATGTTATTTGAAATTAAAGCACTATTTTCTGTGTGATAATGAATGAAAAGCTTAGTCTTTGGATTATAAATCAATAAGCCGTAAGCACTTGTTCCAATATATAATAAACCATTTTTTGCTTGATAAAGAGAATATATATAACTTGATTCGATCGGTAGTTTTATATATTCATAAGCTCCTGATTCTTTGTTTAGTAAGTACAATCCAGAAGCACTACCTATCCACATATATTGATTATCTTTTTCAAGAATGGCTGTTATAGAAGTTAATCCATTATAGATGCGAAAAGATCTCTCTTCCAAATTTCGTTTTTTGAGATAATGATATCCTCCCGACCAGATATTTCCTTCAGAATCCTTTGTTATGTCACGGATGTTTTTGTCTGGATGTATGTCTTGTGGATTATAATCGGTAGGAGTGAAATATTTAGTCGATCGATTCTTTTTATCAATTTGGTAAAACCCCGAACTGTATCCTCCCGCCCAAATAATACCTGGAGAGACTTCGCATAAAGTGATAAAAATCTTATTTTTGTCTTTTATGCTCGAGGAAGATTCTGTTGGGTATGAATTCCATGTTTTGGTTTTAGGGTTGTAGTGACTGATACCATTATTTGTTCCAAACCAAAGGTCGCCATCACTATCTTCAATAATCGCATTGACTTGATCATTAATGAGCGATTGTTTATTGCCTATAGCATGTTTAATCCAGTTATAGCTTGAATAGCGATTATTGCGTACAGTAATACCAATGGGGTAATTAGCCAACCATATTCGCTCAGCTTGATCTACATAGATATCATTAATGCTGTTTCCGTTCATAGCATTGTTTTTGTCATAATCTGCTATGATATATGGCTCTACATGGTGTGTTACTATATTTATCTTGTAAACTCCAGCTCCATCGGTTGCTATTAACAACTCTTTCATAGAGAGCGGTTTTATACAAGATATACTTAAATCTTCTAGACTTATTTCTGGTTTTATTATTTTTTTAAGCTTTATGTCATAGATAAAAATACCACGTTGAAAAGTACCGATGAGTAGTTTTTCTGATGCACTATGGAAGTATAAGTCGTTGACTTGTATTTTTAGTTTATCCAGTTCTTTGCATGGTTGTAGCTCAAGTTCTTTATTTACTAGTTCGGCATAATGAATACCAACTCCGGTTCCAACAAAGAAGTGAGTATCATCAATTTGTTTGACACAAGTTATTTCTTCTTTAATATTATTAATAAGGCGGGTAATATTTTTAGTATGGGTATTGTATAGAAACAAAAAATCTTTGTTGCAAAGCCAAATGTTGTTATGATTATCAATGAAGCTAAAACTAACCGGAGATGAGTTATTAGAATCGTCAAGTTTGGGTAGTTTATAATTCAAAGTAAATAAATCACGTTCACTATCATATCGAAACACTCTACCTTTTCGACTAATTTCCCATAACACGCCTTTATTGTCTATATATAGCCAATTAAATCCGATGGATGAATTTAATTCATCTATGCCGTCAAATAGCTTGTAATGTTTAAATTCACTACCGTCATATCGATCAATACCTTCATGCGTTAGAAACCACATATATCCTTTGTGGTCTTTTTGGATATTATATACGCGTCTGTTGCTTAATCCATTTTCTACTCCAATGTATTTATATGTTTGCGCGATACTTACTATCGGAAACAGTAAAAAAAGAAAAAGCCACTTTATCATATGGTTAAGACTTTTAGAATGATGTATTTAAATTTCCGAAGAACGATTCATTTTACAAAATTAAGAACTATTTTTAATATAACAAATTTTTTTCCAACTATAGCATTTAGCTTCTGACTATGCATGTTTAACTAAAAAGTTTTTGGTTTACTTTAAAACAAGAAAGGCTGTCACTTTTCTTGAGTAACAGCCTTCTTGAGTAAGTTGTAAATTTAATGAATGCTTATTTGACTTTCTCTTCTACCCATTTGCGCGCATTAACAAAAGCTTCCATCCATGGAGTTACCTGATCACTGTTTACACGATCGGTTGGATAATAAGCGTTTTGCCATGGAAATACGGCACGCTCAGGATGAGGCATCATAGCCAGATGACGCCCATCTATACTAGCCAATGCCGCTACCGAATAATCTGATCCATTCGGATTGGCTGGGTACTCATTGTAATTGTATTTCGCTACCACATTGTATTTGTCTTCTTCGTAAGGTAATGAGAATTTACCTTCTCCATGAGCTACCCATACACCAATTTGACTACCGCTCAGTGAACTGAACATGACACTACGATTAGTTGGAATAGTTACTCCTACGAAAGTAGACTCGAATTTATGCGATTCATTATGGAGCATTTTGCCTTTTTTCTTATGGTCGGGGGTAATCAAGCCTAGCTCCATCATTAATTGGCAACCATTGCAAATACCCAGTGATAGCGTATCTTCGCGAGCATAGAAGTTATCGAGTGCTGTTTTGGCTTTTTCGTTAAATAAGAAGCCGCCTGCCCAGCCTTTCGCCGAACCCAATACATCGGAGTTGGAGAAACCGCCGCAGTATACAATCATGTTTACGTCTTCGAGTGTTTCACGTCCGCTAATTAAGTCGGTCATTGTTACATCTTTTACATCAAAACCAGCAAGGTAAAGGGTGTAAGCCATTTCGCGTTCGCCATTAGTTCCTTTTTCGCGGATAATAGCCGCACGGATACCGGTCGGTGTGCGACGGTTAGGATCGATACCATATTGCGAGAACTTACCTTTGAACTCCGGCATGAAGTGGAACTCCAATGGTTGCATCTTGTAATTCTCGAAACGCTTTTTGGCACAGCCATTCATCGATTGTTTACGGTCGAGCAGGTAAGACGAAGAATACCACACTTCGCGCATATAGTCAATACCGAATTGATATGTAGCATCGTTTTTCGAAACAAGGATGTGACGTTCGTCAGTTGGTTTTCCTAACTTAATGAATCCAACACCGGCTTCTTCAAGTATCTTCTTAACCTCTTCTTTATGCTTGTCGGCAATCTGAACAACAATACCCGGATTCTCTGCGAATAGAATCTTTACGATGTCTGTTTCGTTCATTTTGTCAAGGTCAATTTCAAGTCCGCCTTCTACATTAGCGAAGCACATTTCGAGCAATGTTGTGATTAAGCCACCTGCCGAGATATCGTGTCCTGCCAGAATCATCCCTTTCTTTATCAACTCCTGAACAGCCAGGAATGCATCACGGAAGTATTCGGCATCTTGTACGCAAGGTACTTCGCTACCAACTTTGCCCAGTGATTGAGCAAAAGCAGAGCCGCCTAGCTTAAACGAGTCAAAGCTGAAATCAATATGATAAAGTGTCGTTTTTTCATTGTTTACCAGAACAGGAGAAACGACTTTCTTTACGTCGGATACTTCGCCGCCTGCCGATACAATGACTGTTCCCGGAGAAATTACTTTCTCACCATCGGGATACTTCTGTGTCATCGACATGGAATCCTTACCCGTGGGCACGTTGATTTGCAGCGCACAACAGAAATCGCTCAATGCTTTTACAGCCGTGTACAGACGAGCATCTTCACCTTCTTGTGAACGACAAGGCCACATCCAGTTGGCTGATAGTGAAATACTATCCATTCCATCGACTAGTGGAGCCCAGATAAGATTGGTCAATGCTTCGCTTACAGCAAGGATAGAACCGGCAGCCGGATCAGCCAATGCTGCCTGAGGTGCATGTCCGATAGACGTTGCAATACCTTTTTCGCCACGATAGTCCAATGCTACTACACCACAGTCGCTTAAAGGCAACTGAATTTCACCTTGACATTGTTGGCGGGCTACTTTGCCCGTTACCGAACGGTCTACCTTGTTGGTTAACCAGTCTTTACAAGCTACTGCTTCAAGTTGAAGTACGTTGGTGAGGTACTCGTGGAGCTTAGGTAGTTCATATACCGGCATTTCGTAAGGGCGATCTACCGTTTTGTCGATCATGTAAGTTTTGGGAGATGAACCAAACATCTGGTCAACCGCCAAGTCGAACGGACGAACACCGTCTGCCTGTTGGAAAGAGAAGCGGTGATCTCCGGTTGTTTCGCCTACTACATACATAGGAGCACGCTCACGTTCGGCAATTTTTCTCACGTGTTCGATAGCTTCCTCTTTGATAAGGAGACCCATGCGTTCCTGTGATTCGTTGGCGATAATTTCTTTGGCTGATAAAGTCGTGTCTCCGATGGGTAATTTACTCATATCGATGATACCGCCGCACTCTTCGACAAGTTCCGACAGGCAGTTCACGTGTCCGGCCGAACCGTGATCGTGAATCGATACCACCGGATTATTCTCTTCTTCGCAAAGTGCACGAACTACGTTGTTGGCACGTTTCTGCATTTCGGCATTGGCACGTTGTACTGCGTTCAACTCAATACCACTGCTGTACCGACCTGTATCTACCGATGATACCGAACCTCCACCGAGCCCGATGCGGTAGTTGTCACCACCGATTACGACTACTTTATTACCCGCTTCGGGTGCACCTTTCAGGCAGTCGCGCTGTGTACCATAACCAACACCACCGGCCAGCATGATTACTTTGTCGTAACCATATACTTCGTTGTTTTCGGTGTGTTCGAAAGTCAATACCGAACCGCAGATGAGCGGTTGTCCGAACTTGTTTCCAAAGTCGGATGCACCGTTAGATGCCTTGATTAGTATTTGCTCAGGAGTTTGATACAGCCACTTGCGTACGGGTAAAATTTCTTCCCATTCGCGTCCTTCCTCCGTACGAGGGTAAGAAGTCATATAAACGGCTGTTCCAGCAATAGGCCATGATCCTTTACCACCTGCCATACGGTCGCGTATTTCGCCACCCGTACCGGTTGATGCTCCATTGAACGGTTCAACGGTTGTGGGAAAGTTATGTGTTTCGGCTTTGAGAGAGATGACACTTTTGATGTCTTTAATCTGGAAAAAGTCGGGTTTGGAGTGATCGGCCGGAGCGAACTGCTCTACTACCGGTCCTTCCGAGAAGGCCACATTATCTTTATATGCCGAGATAATCTTATTTGGATTTTCTTGCGTGGTTTTTTTGATCATCTGGAAGAGCGATGATTCCTGTTCTACACCATCGATGATGAATGTACCACCAAAAATCTTATGACGGCAATGTTCTGAGTTGATTTGAGCAAAACCAAACACTTCCGAGTCTGTTAACTTGCGACCTAAGTCACTTTCTACTTTTTTTAAGTAGTCCATCTCTTCTTTTGAGAGAGCGAGACCTTCTTTTTCGTTGTAGGCTTCGAGATCTTCTATGTAAAGGATGGGTTCCGGTTGGCGATTTGTCAAGAATACATGTTGATCGAGCCCTTTGTACATGCGTTGAAGCATAGGGTCGTAGTCTGCATTTTCGTCTTTTACGGCGAAATACTCTTCGATACGGGCGATACCTTCAAGTCCCATATTTTGGGTTATTTCTACTGCGTTGGTACTCCATGGAGTAATCATTTCGCGGCGTGGACCAACAAAGCAGCCTTTCAGGTTATCTTCACTTTCCGTCACAGCTTCACCAAAAAGCCAGCAGAGTTTCTTACTATCGTCCGGGGTGAGCGGGTGGTTGCTCTCTACGGCAATCACGCTCTTGGAAGGGGTTCTGAAAAAAAGAATCATGTTGTATATGGATGATTTTACGTTTCTTTTAAGCCGCAAAGATAGTCAAAATAAAATAGAAATACACAAAAAAAGAATGTCACTTATCATAAACATTCTTGCAATTTGCTATAATAGCTTTTTGTCTTTCTTTTTATTCTCTTAGATAGAAGAAAGCAGTAAGAACGAACATTTTTCGGGGTATAGCTGTTAGCCTTCTTGCTTATTGACGGATGGAATAGTCGTTTTTAAATGATTTTAATTCAAACCGGGATGTTTTGTAAACTAAGAGCCGAAAAAACGTTAACAAGCTACTTTTGTCTCACAAAAAAATGCGATATTTGTGCCATGATTCAGATAGGAACAATTTTCGATATACTATTGAAGGGCTTTATTATCGGCGTCGTGGTGTCTGCACCCTTAGGTCCGGTGGGAGTTCTTTGTATTCAGCGAACTTTGAATAAAGGGCGTTGGTATGGCTTTATGACAGGATTAGGAGCTTCTGTGAGTGATATTGCTTATGCATTATTGACAGGCTATGGCATGAGTTTTGTATTTGACTACATCAATAAAAATATTTTTTACTTACAGTTACTAGGTAGTATTATGTTATTGCTTTTTGGTATTTATACCTTTCGCAGCAACCCTGTACAATCCATACGTCCGGTTTCGGCCAATAAAGGATCTTATTTCCATAACTTTATTACCGCTTTTGTTGTAACGCTTTCCAATCCTTTAATCATCTTTCTATTTATCGGTTTATTTGCCCGCTTTGCTTTTGTAGAACCCGGTGTACTCGTATTCGAGAAGATTACCGGTTATTTTGCCATTGCTCTGGGTGCATTGACCTGGTGGTTCGGTATTACCTTCTTTGTAAGCAAGGTACGTAGAAAGTTTAATGTTCGCGGTATTTGGATTTTGAATCGTGTCATAGGTAGTATTGTGATGATCGTTTCTGTCGTTGGATTAATTTATACCCTTTTGGGTGAATCGCTTTATTAACTCATATATAATAAGAGAAAGAAGTAAGATGAATATAGCTCGTTTACTGAAAGAACAAAACATAGCCGAATACCTTATTTATATGTGGCAGGTAGAAGACATGATTCGTGCCAACGGTTGTGACTTGGATCAGGTGGAGGAGAAGATTATCTCTCGTTTTCCCGAAGAAGACCGTGCTGCACTCAAAGAGTGGTATGGCAATCTTATTACGATGATGTATGAAGAGAATGTTCGGGAGAGCGGACATTTGCAAATTAACCGGAATGTACTTCAAAACCTGATTGAACTCAATAACCAATTATTGTCTTCCCCTCAGTTTCCTTTTTATGCTGCAGCTTACTTTAAGGCACTCCCTTTTATCGTAGAATTGCGTAGTAAGAATGGAAAAAAAGAAGAACCCGAATTAGAAACCTGTTTTGAGGCTCTTTATGGCGTTATGTTATTGCGTCTTCAAAAGAAAGAGATTACTGCCGAAACAGCCAAAGCAATCGAAGCCATCAGTAGTTTTCTTTCCATGTTGGCCAATTACTACGAGAAAGAGAAACAAGGAGAATTAAAATTTGATTAACATGAACATACTGATTACCGGAGCGAACGGTCAATTAGGAAATGAAATGCGTGTGCTTTCCAAAGAAAATGCCGAGCATACTTATTTCTTCACTGATGTACAAGAACTCGATATTTGCAGCGAAGAGGCTGTTATGGCCTATGTCAACGATTATAAGATTGATCTGATTGTGAACTGTGCAGCTTATACGGCTGTAGATCAGGCAGAAGAATATTTCGACTTGTGCAATAAACTGAACAATGTAGCTCCCGGTTACTTGGCTCGTGCTGCTCAAAGTCGAGGAGCGGCCATCATACAGATATCTACTGATTATGTGTTTGACGGAACAGCTTATGTTCCTTACACCGAAGAAAAGGAGACTTGTCCTAACTCTGTGTATGGTACTACGAAGCTGGCAGGCGAACAAAATGTAATGGATCATTGCCAGAAGGCAGTGGTGATACGTACGGCTTGGCTCTACTCCATTTATGGCAATAACTTTGTCAAAACGATGATTCGTCTTGGTCGCGAGCGCGAATCTCTTGGTGTTATTTTCGATCAGATCGGTACTCCCACCTATGCCAATGACCTGGCTCGTGCTGTCTATGCGATTATTCGCAACGGTCTTGTGCGGGGAGTTTATCATTTCAGTGATGAAGGTGCGTGCTCTTGGTACGATTTTACAGTAGCCATTCATCGGTTGGCAGGTATAAGCTCGTGCAAAGTAAGCCCGATACATACGGCCGATTATCCGACGAAGGCAGCTCGTCCACACTACTCTGTGCTCGATAAAACAAAAATTAAAACCACTTTCAATATAGAAATTCCGCATTGGGAAACGAGTCTTAAACAGTGCATTTCTCAACTTTCAACAGAATTATGAGCAATATAGAAATACAAAGAAGGCGTACGTTCGCCATTATCGCCCATCCGGATGCCGGTAAAACCTCTTTGACAGAGAAACTGTTACTTTTCGGAGGACAGATTCAAGTGGCAGGAGCCGTCAAGAGCAACAAGATTAAGAAGACAGCTACGTCCGACTGGATGGAGATCGAGAAGCAACGTGGTATATCGGTCACTACTTCCGTAATGGAGTTCGACTATAAAGATTATAAGATTAATATTCTCGATACACCCGGTCACCAGGATTTTGCCGAAGATACCTTCCGTACACTTACCGCTGTGGATAGTGTAATTATCGTAGTCGATGGTGCCAAAGGTGTCGAGAGTCAGACTCGTAAGCTGATGGAGGTATGTCGTATGCGCAATACGCCTGTTATTATCTTTGTCAACAAGATGGACCGCGAAGGTAAAGATCCGTTCGATTTACTTGATGAGTTGGAAGAAGAACTGATGATTCGTGTGCGTCCATTGTCATGGCCCATCGAGCAAGGAGCCCGTTTCAAAGGTGTGTATAACATCTATGAAAATAAGTTGGACCTTTATCAACCCTCTAAACAGGTTGTGACGGAGAAAGTGGCTGTTGATATTCATAGTACCGAACTCGACGACCAAATAGGAAAGACCCTGGCAGATAAGTTGCGTGACGATCTCGAACTGCTCGAAGGTGTCTATCCAGAATTCTCTTCGGAAGACTACCTCGAAGGTTCATTGGCACCCGTCTTTTTCGGTTCGGCATTGAATAATTTCGGTGTACAAGAGTTACTCGACTGCTTTGTAGAGATTGCTCCGGCTCCCCGTCCGATACAAGCCGAAGAACGTCAGGTAGTTCCTGATGAACCTAAATTTACCGGATTCGTCTTTAAAATTACGGCCAATATCGACCCTAATCACCGTTCGTGTGTTGCTTTCTGTAAGATATGTTCGGGTAAGTTTGTGCGTAACGCGCCTTATCTCCATGTACGTCATGGTAAAACTATGCGTTTTTCTTCGCCTACTCAGTTTATGGCTCAACGTAAAACAACGATCGACGAGGCTTATGCCGGCGATATTATCGGTTTGCCCGATAACGGAACATTTAAGATTGGCGATACGCTGACCGAGGGTGAATTATTACACTTCCGTGGCATTCCAAGCTTCTCGCCCGAAATGTTTAAGTACATTGAAAATGCCGATCCGATGAAGCAGAAGCAACTTGCCAAAGGTATCGATCAGTTGATGGACGAGGGTGTGGCACAGCTATTTGTTAACCAGTTCAATGGTCGAAAGATTATTGGTACGGTAGGGCAGTTGCAGTTCGAAGTTATTCAGTACCGTTTGCTCAATGAGTACAATGCCTCATGTCGCTGGGAGCCACTTAGCCTGTATAAGGCTTGCTGGATTGAAAGCGATGATGCCGAAGAGCTAGATGCCTTTAAGAAGCGTAAGTATCAGTATATGGCCAAAGATCGCGATGGACGCGATGTCTTTCTGGCCGACTCCAACTATGTACTTCAGATGGCACAGATCGATTTTAAAAAGATTCGCTTCCATTTTACAAGTGAGTTCTAAATAGGTCATTTGCTTGTTTCCCTTATATAAAAAATCCCGCTGCGTAATTCTTTATTAGAAACGCAGCGGGATTTTTTATGAGGTCGGTTCTTGGCTTATTCGCTAATAACCTTTCTGTATTCTGCTACTGCCATCTTCTCTGCCAGATTGGCATTGATCAGGTTCGACTGTGCCTGTGTCCATGATAACTGTGCCGAAAGCACATCTACCATGCTTGCCTTACCTTCATTATACGAGAAAGTGGCTAGGCTTAAGTTTTCATCGGCGAGCGTGAGGTTCTCTTTCGCTGTTTTTACTTGAAACTCTGTTTCTGTCAGTTTAGTCACAGCAGCCGAAAGCTCCTCATTGATATTATCGGTTATGTAACTTTGCTGTAGCTTTTGGATACCTACATAAGCTTTTTGTTGCCGATTGGTCTTAAAACGGGCTCCCCATCGAAGCAACGGAATGCTTACATTTACACCTACGATAGGAGAAAACTGTAAGTCGTATCCCATATTAGGTACTCCGGTAGCCCATCCGGCCGATACATACATATTGAGTTGTGGATTGTATTTGCTCATGGCTGCCTTGCGTTGCGCTTCGCTTTTTTCAATGCCTATTTCGGTACTGGCATAGTCGGCACGGCGTTGCAACACATCCTCGAGTGGTAAGATCGTCATCGGTTCGCATACAGTCCCGATAGGGCATAAGCTGTCTACCTTTGCATTCGGGCTTTTGCCCATTAAGATATTTAATTTCTGCAAGGCGAGTGTGTAATTTTGGCGAGCTTTGATGAATTGAAGTTCGGCCTCCTTTTGTCTGGTCGAAATCATCAGTAAGTCGGTACGGCTAATCATTCCATCTTCGAAACGATCCTGAATGATGTTGTACTGTTGCTGTACCACTCCTTGGTACGCAGCAGCGGCATCGAGTCCTGCCCGTGCAGCCGATGCATTCCAATAAATAGCATCGCTTTGATAATGAATTTGATCGAGCGTCAGTTCCTCTGATAGTTGATCAAGTTTCTCATCGGCTTTGGCTATTTTGTTTTGTGCTCTCAATGCACCACCGGTATACAGAGGCTGTGCCATCACAACCATGCCTTGATAGGTGTTGTTGCGGTATTGTCCTTCCGGTCCGCTCCATGCATTCAGCTCTTTCAAATTCAGTGTTCCTTCTCCTTCCAAATTCACTTGAGGCAAATAGCCGGTAAAGGCTATTTTACGTGCCTCAGTGCTGGCCATTGTTTTTAGCTTTTGCTGTTTCAGCACTTGGCTATAGGCTTCTACACTATCGCGATAAGCCTCGCGAGTCATGTGAGATTGTTGCGCCTCGGCACCAAGGCCGAGGAGTAACAGTGATATCGTAATGATTCCTTTTTTCATTTTTCGATTGTCAATCAAGTTATCCTTTAATTTTATGTATAGCACAGTAGGCTACCGGCAATACGAACAGTGTCAATATCGATGCTACCAGCAAACCACCCATAATGGTAGCTGCCATACCACCAAACATGGCATCGAACAAGAGCGGCAACATACCCAGAATAGTCGTACCCGAAGCCATTGCTACCGGTACGATACGGCTAACCGTTGCACTGATAACCGCATCCAATGGCTGCTTACCAGCCTGAGATTCAATATCAATCTGGTCGACCAATACAATGGCATTCTTGATATTCATACCGATGAGTCCTAGCAAGCCGAGGATGGCGAAGAAGTCGAACGACTTGCCCAGCACAAGCAATCCCAATACGATACCGATAAAGATAAGCGGTAGCATCAGCAAAATAATAGTGGGCTTGCGGTATGTCTTGAACAGAAGAAGCAGTGTAACGAACATCAGGAAGAATGCCAATGGCAAATTCTCTGCTAATGCTTCGTTCGATTCTACTTGGCTTTCTTGTTCTCCGAAATATTTCAATGTATATCCTTCGGGTACCTTGATCTCTTTTTGTACCTGTTTCCAGACAGCATTGAAAGCAGAGATCGAGTTCACACCACGACGGGGGTCACATTGTGCCATCATAACCATCTGACGATTATAATCTTTCACGTTCGAGAACCGGTATTGGAAGTCGAATTCAGAAACGACTTGTTCCAGACTGGTTGTTTCCTGGCCGGTACCAAATACGGGCAAGGTACGCAGATTGTTGATCATGAATGAGTCGGCATTGTTTCCTTTCAAGAGTATAGGCAATACCTGGTCGCCTTCGCGATACTCTCCCAATGGCATACCGTTGGTTCCAATCTGGATACTTTGTGCCATTCCTTGGCGAGATACACCGAGCGGTTGTGCACGTTCCTGACTGAATATAGGGTTCCAAACGGGAATTTTATTGCCCCATGAATTGCGTATATTGATTAAATCGGGGTTACGGTGCATAATTTCCAATGCCTGATTGGTAAGCATGACCAACGTGTCGACGTTGTTGCCGATAAAACCGATCTCGATCGCTGCATCTACCGCAGGAGATAACTTGAAGAGCGTGGTACGCGTAATTGCATTCGGGAAGTTTGCCTTCATGTAATTATCAAATTGCTCCTCGTTCTCCTTAGTATACTTACTATCGGTGAGCTCGATCAATAGGTTGGCAAAGTTCGGCTTTGGTCCTACCGAAGTAGATGCCAAATAATAACGAAGCGGTGTGCTTCCGAATGTTATAGACACGCGTTTTACATGCGGCTGCTTCAGTAGGTGTGCTTCAACGGTTTTCATCTGCTCAGTTACATCCTTGATGCTATAGCCGTCGGGATAGAATACATCGGCTCGGAAGTAAGGTTTGTCGAGCGATGGGAAGAAGTTTTGAGGCATCATTCCCATAACTACCAATGACGCAATAAAGAGTACAACCATAGCACCTATGGTAAGCACTTTTTTCCTGATAAGCACAGCTAAAACCGAAGCAAATTTATGGTAGAAAGGTTTGTCGTACGGATCTTTGGCGCCGTCTTTGGCTTTGGCTTTCAAAATGAAATTACCGAAAGTGGTCGTTTGCGTCAAAGCCAACACCCAACTCAATCCCAACGAAATGGCCAATACGATAAAGAGCGGTTTCACAATTTCCGCTACTGCCGAAGGTGCCAGATAGAGTGGCAAGAAGGAACAAATAGCGATAAAAGTTGCGCCCAACAATCCCCACTGAGGGCCTGTTGCTCCATCGATCAATGCCTTTCGTCGGTTTACTCCCCGGGCAATGGCTATCTGTGCATTGTCCGTTACCACAATGGCATTATCGACCAGCATACCCATGGCGATAATAAATCCCGCCAATGATGTTCGGTTCAATCCTACCCCCATAAACGACATGATAAGCAATGTTCCGCCGATAGAGAATATCAGTGATGAACCAATCAGTAATCCGGCTCGCAGCCCCATTACCAACATGATGATGACGATAACGATGAGAATCGATTCTACCAGATTGATAATAAATCCGTTATTTGCTTCTTTAGCAATAACGTTTTCAAGGTAGAGACTATCGAGTTGTAAACCCACCGGCATCAGCGGTAGTATCTCGGCTAGTTTGGCGTCTACCATTTCGCCCGTCTTTACTACATCCTTTTCAGGGTCGGTCGATACTCCAATACCAATGGCACGTTTTCCGTTTACGTGCATGATGGTGTTTGCCGGCTCCATGTATCCTTTTTCAATAACGGCGATGTCTCCCAGTTTAACCTGTCCTGATTTCGTCGTAAGAACCTGGTTGCGTATATCGTTGACTGTGGTATACATACCATTGGCTACCACACGCAATTGTTGTTCGCCGGCAGCAATCTCACCTGTATTGATAATCTGATTCTGCGATTGAAGCAGACTTGCCAGTTGTTTAGGATCAATGCCCATACCTACCAGCTTGTTTACTGAAATAAAGATGTTGATGACTTCTGTTTGTGTACCAAACAATGCCACTTTCATTACTCCATCTGCCGTAACAACTTGTGTCTTGATCCGCTCGGCCCAGTTGCGCATCTCTTCATAACTGAATCCGTCATCGGCGGTCAGACCGTAATAGATACCAAATACATCGCCAAAATCATCGGATACGGTAGGCACCGATGAGCCACTGGGCAACATGGGTTGTATATTGAGTACTTTGCGTCGTAATTCGTCCCATTTCTGAGGGATGGAAGAGGCGGGCAAGGAGGGAAGCAACTCAAACGTAATCTTTGAGATGCCGTACATTGACTCCGATTTAATTTTGTACACTCCGCTCATACTCTGTATTTCGCGTGAGATGGGTTCGGTGATGAGTCGCTCCACATCGGCGGGTGCAGCTCCCGGGTAGCGCGTCATGATAACGGCTGTTTTGATTACAAACGGTGCATCTTCTTTTTTGCCCAGATTGCGAAAGGAGAGTATGCCTCCGATCAGCAATACGGCCAGAAAAAAATAGATAACCTTTGTATTATCTAATGAGTATTTGGCTATGTTCATATATTTATAGGATTAATGATTAATGATAGTTAGTTAATCATTTAATTGAGTTCTTTGATGGTTTCTCCCTCTACCAGTTGGTATACTCCTGCTGTAACAACTTTCTCTCCGGCCTTCAAACCTGAAGTGATCATTGCCTGTGCCTCGCCTGTGGGCGACATCACTGTTACCTCACGGCGTTCTACCTTATTGCCATTTACTATCCATACATAGGTTTTCTTTCCCTCGGCTTCACCGAATACGGCACTCAAAGGAACGACTGTCATGCTCTCTTCGAGCAGCGGGCCTACATTGGCCGACATACGAATACTACAAGTGAAACCGGGTTTTACATCGTATAGTATACGGTCGAAAGCAGGATCATCAATGGTGATGGTTACCGGAATACCCGTTCCATCGGTCGATATATCCAAGAACTCTTCCAATTTGGCATTGAACTCCGTACCGTTGTATGTGTCGAACTGTACTTTGAATTTTTTGTCGTTTGCACGAATCAAATATAAGTATGCATCGGGAATGGTGAATTTAATTCGCAACTTCTGTGTATTTACCAACTGTACAATACCTTCGCCCGAATTGACACGCTGAAAGTTTTCGACTAACCTTTTTTCGATAGATCCGTCAAACGGAGCTGTCAGACGCGTATCGCGCATATTGTTGGTTGATAACTCATAGTTCGATTTAGCTTTTTGATAGTTCGACATGCTAATCTCATACTCTTGTACAGAGATAGCCTGACGGGCAAGCAACCGTTTATTACGTTCCAATTGAGCCGAAGCTGTTTCGTAAGTCGATTTATCTGCTGCATATTGTAGCGAGATATCTCTTGGATCAATAGCTGCGATGAGCTCTCCTTTTTTGACTTTTTGTCCTTCGATAACGGGAAGGTTGATGATTTGTCCACTTACACGGAATGCAAGTTTAACATAATCAACCGCTTCTACGATACCCGAGAAATCTTTTTTAATTTCCGATTTCGACTCTACAAGTGTAGTTTTTACTGGCCGAACAATGGTTTCCTTGTCCGATTTCTTTTGCCCACATGCCGATACTACTAGTACAAGCAGCATGCCGATAACATAGTTTTTTTTCATTTTTTAAGCTATTGTTGAAAGAGTGTTTCTTTTAGTTTGGGGGGCAAAGATATAAAACCCAAAAACCAAATTTAGTTTCCTAGTTTATATATTGAGATAAATTAACTATAAACTTGTGAATACAGTTAATTCTTTTTCTTTGCTAACATCATAAACAACTTTGTGAACCTGTATGTTCAGCACTTCCCCTTTTAACAAGACTATTTTTAAAGCAGTTTTTTCAACTGTTACTTGTAAAGTACGTTCGCGGAAATTAAGATTAAATTGGTAACTATTCCATTTTTCGGGTATGATGGGGTGAAAACAGAGGATATTGTTGATAATTCGCATCCCTGCAAACCCTTGTACAATGGCTAGCCAGCCACCTGCCATACTGGTTATATGCAGCCCTTGATCCAGCTCGTTGTTATAATCATCCAAATCTAATCGTGTGGCGTGTAAAAAAAGACTGTATGCCTTTTCCATATCACCGATGCGGGATGCCAGAATAGAGTGCACATAGGGCGATAGAGATGATTCGTGTAGCGTACGTGGTTCGTAGAACTGAAAATTGCGACGAATGGTTTCCTGATCAAAGTGAGCGTGATAGAGGTAAATGCCTAAAAGTACATCGCTTTGTTTGATGTAGCAAGAACGCAGAATCCGATCCCAAGACCAGTGTTGATTGATGGGGCGTTCTTCCGAAGGTATATCGGCTACCACAGTTAATTCTTTATCCAGATAGCCATCCTGCTGGATGATAATGCCCAACTCTTTCTCTTCGGGCAGGTACATCTGTTCAATAATTTGTTTCCAATGAGCTGTTTCTGCTGTTTCGAAAGAGGTTTTCTGGCAGATTTCGGTATATTTACCGGGGTGTTCCTGAGCTGCAATATCCAAGTATTGCATGGTTGCTTTTAGTGTTTGCACGCACGAATAGTTGGTATACCAATTATTATCCACATTGTTTTCATACTCATTAGGGCCCGTTACTCCCAAAATAACATATTTTTGTTTCGGTTGTGAGAAGGAAACCCGTTCACTCCAGAACCGACAGATGGCAATCATCATCTCTAAGCCGTAGTCGATGATGAAGTCTTTCTTTCCACTCATGACGGTATATTGAACAATGGCATGAACGATGATGTTGTTGCGGTGAATTTCTTCGAACGTGATTTCCCATTCATTATGACATTCGTCTCCATTGAGTGTAACCATGGGATATAAGGCAGCACCCTCTTTAAATCCGAGTTTTGCTGCATTCTCAATGGCCTTGGGTAGTTGATTGTAGCGATACAAAAGAAGGTTGCGAGCCGTTTTTTCAGCACTTGCCAACAAGAAGAAAGGAATGCAGCACAACTCGCTGTTCCATTGCGTATTGCCACCGTATTTCTCTCCGGTGAATCCTTTCGAGCCGATGTTGAGGCGCGAATCATCTCCCCGGTAGCTCTGCATCAGTTGGAAGATGTTGAAGCGAATGCCTTGTTGAGCTTCGGGGTCGCCATCAATGACTACATCGGTTTCTTTCCAAATCTGCTTCCATACACTTTTATGTTCTTCCGTTAACTGATCCCATCCTTTGCGTTTGGCCTCTTTGCTTTCGGTGATGGATTGTTCTACCAGCTGTTGCCTGTCGTAATAAAGCGAAGAGGCTAGTGCGGTGTATTTAATCAACGTCAGCCGCTCACCCGGTTTCACATCGGCTCCTGCGCTGAATCCTACTAATTTTTCTTTTTCAACTTTGATTGGACTTATGTTTAATTCTTTACTGTTTTTAAAAAGTTGATAAGTCATGGCACTGCATAGTTGTGCATCTTCTCGTTTGGTTTGTGTCCATAGGTAAGCGTGTTCGTTGGACGTTTCGGCTCGTAGAATGTTCCACATCTTTTCGTCGAAGTTGGCACTTTCGTGTTTCACATCTCCATTTATATAAGGTACAAACGATATTTTTCCTTCATAATTGAGAGAGGTGACGCTGTATTTAATCAGGCAGAGATTTTGATTGGCCATGCTGTTGATGTGCTCTACATGAACCTTAAGTGCATTTCCTTTCGGAGAGATCACTTTAAAGTCACGGTACGAAATTCCCTCTTTCATATCGAGTTTGCGCTCGAAGTTTTCTACATCCCACTGTGCCAGATCCAATTCCTCATCAATCAGTCGCAGATAGATACCGCTCCAGTTAGGCGCATTAGGGATGCGTGAGAAGAAGCGTGGATAACCGTTTTTCCACCAACCTACCCGTGTTCGGTCAAGAAAAGTGATGCCTGCCACATATGATCCTTGTAGGCTGTCACTGCTGTAGGTTTCTTCAAAATTTCCCCGTTGCCCAAACCGTCCGTTACCCAGACTGAATATACTTTCGGATGCACGCTGTTGGTTTGCGCGAAAGCTCTCTTCGATGATGTTCCATTCATCAGTTTTAAGGAATCTCTTCATGGTGTTTCAAAGTTGATATAACGATGGCAAGATACAAAAAAAAGAATGCACTCCATTATAGATGCATCCCTTTTTTAACGTATACACGAGCAAATGATGTAATGCCCCGTTAAATAGCCTATTTGTTGAATTTATTTTTTCGACAAATGCACTCTGTCAGGTGGTCGTTGATAAAGCCGGCAGCCTGCAAATGGGCATAACAAATGGTTGTTCCGAAGAATTTGAATCCTCGCTTTTTCATATCCCTGCTCATCGCATCGGACTCGGCAGAAGAAGCCCGAACATCCTGCAATGACCGGACGTTGTTGATAATCGGTTTGCCGTTGGGGAAAAACGAAAGCGTGTAGTTATAAAAGCTGCCAAACTCCTTTTGAATGGCGAGAAATAACTTTGCATTGGTGATTGTCGATTTTATTTTCAGTCGGTTCTTCACAATCCCGTCGAATAACATCAGTCGCTCAACATCTTCATCAGTCATTTGTGCCACTCGTGCGGCATCGAAATCATAAAATGCTTTGCGATATCCCTCACGCTTTCTGAGAATAGTTATCCAACTCAATCCGGCTTGGGCACTCTCCAATACAAGAAACTCAAAGAGTGTTTGGTCATCGGTTACTAACTTTCCCCACTCATTATCGTGGTATTGCACATACAGCTCGTCAGTTCCGCACCAACCGCAGCGTCCGTTTACTATATCTTCCATAATCAGAATGAATTACAAATAAAATAAGTCACATCGTTACAATAGGAATCTATTAACTGTATGATTATCAGCCGCTAAAAGAATACGTATTCTTGGTATGAAAGAGTACGTATTTAACTCACTGTTAAATAGTATATTAATGCAGCAAGGAGTACGTACTCTTTTAATCAATGATAATGATAAAGAATTTCTTACCCTATCACGGCTTTGTATGGGCTACTGTTTCTCTAATAAAATAGACACAAAGTGCACCTGCCAAAAGCAGTACACCGGCCAGTGTCAACATATGTACTTGTTGTCCGCCTACCAGGTGTAGCAAGCCGCCGCCAAGCACTGCTGCCAGAATTTGCGGGATACAGATGGTACCATTGAATAAGCCGAGGTAGGCACCCATGTTCTTGCCCGAAACAGAGTTGGTCAAGATGGTGAAAGGCATTGCCAGTACTGCCGACCACGCACAACCGATGAGGAAGTAGGAGATGAACAGCAGATAAGCATCGCTAAAGAAGGAGATGGAAAGAAAACCGATACCTCCCAAAACCAAACTCAAGGAATAGGCCAGCTTGCGTGCGCTGAACATGGGCAGAACAATGGCCCATAGCACCGAACCGATGGCTTGTACAGCAAATAAAATACCGACCCAATTGCCGGCCTCTTGGTATCCGGCGGACTGAACATCGGTGGTATGCCACACCGTATCAGCAATGGCTCCAGTGGTATAAGTCCACATATACATAAAGGCTGCCCAACAGAATAACTGTACCAAGCCTACCGTCCAGAATACTTTGGGTGCATGCTTCAGTAAGGAGAAGAAGTCGGCCTTTTCTTTCTTTTCATCTGCGGTAATTCCGTGAAACTCTTCAAATTCTTTGGGCGGCATCTCTTTTACTTTGACGCTGGTGTAAACCGCACAAGCAATCAATACCGCTGCCCCGATATAGAATGAGTAGATTACCGAATCGGGCACCGTACCCTTATCGGCCGTATTGCTGATACCTACCCACGTGAATATGAAGGGAAACAGATAGCCCACCAAGCTGCCTGCATTGCAAAGGAAACTTTGGATGGAGTAGGCGAGGCCTTTCTGTTTTTCGTTGACCATATCGCCCACCAGCATTTTAAATGGCTGCATGGCCATATTGACCGAGGTATCGAGCAACATCAATGAGAACACACCAAAGATCATGGCCGTACTTACCATCATACCAAAACTTCCGGCATTGGGCAGCAGGCACATCACGATAACGGCTACGATCGAACCAACAAAAAGATAAGGAATCCGTCGGCCAAAACGAGTCCAGGTTCGGTCGCTGGCCGATCCTATAATGGGCTGCACAAGGATACCTGCCAGTGGCGGAAGTATCCAGAAATAACTCAGGCTATGCGGGTCGGCTCCAAGTGTAGCAAAGATACGGCTGATGTTGGAGTTTTGTAGTGCGTAGGCTATCTGCACACCGAAAAAGCCGAAACTAATGTTCCAGAGCTTCCAAAAACTTAAATCGGGTTTTACTTTCATGATAGATAAAGGGTTGAATATTTAATTGTTACTATTTTAAGTTGTCGTTGGGCTATTTAGTGGTACCACGCACCACCAGATTGGTTCGTACTATTTTATTGGCACCTTTGGTCTCGTTTTTGCCTTCTATTTTATCTATCAACAAGGTGATAGCGCTTTTGCCTACCTCTTCGCCATGTTGTTCGACGGTGGTTAGTTTAGGGTCGGTACTTTGTGCGATAGCCCCATCTGTGAATCCGCAGATAGATACCTCGTCGGGTACCCTCAGTCCTACTAGCTTACACGAATACAGAATGCCCGAAGCTGTTTCGTCGTTGATGGCAAAGAATCCGTCGGGTCTGTTGGGGTGCTCCAGCAAGTCGGGAGTAATGGCAATGGCTTGCTCGCGGGTATCGCAAAACTTAATCATGCTGTTGTCTACCGGAACTTTGTATTTCTTCATCGCATCGAGGTATCCGTTCCTCCGGTTTTTCGTAATCTCCAGATGCGGGTCGGCACTGTAAAAGAAGATGCGTTTGCATCCGGTCTGTATCATATACTCTACAGCGGCAAATGCTCCGGCATAATCATCGACTACCACCCGCTCGGTATTGATACCCGTGCAAATGCGATCGTAAAATACAATGGGAATATTGTTATCGAGTAATTCTTGATAATGGTCGTATTGTGCCGTGTCTTTGGCCAGTGAGGTAATAACTCCGCAAACGCGTGCTCCCAAAAAGGAGTAAACAATCTTCACCTCTTGCTCATACTTCTCATTGCTTTGTGCTACCAGAATGTTGTATCCGGCCTTGGCGGCTGTCTCTTCGATGCCACTCAATACACACGAAAAGAAGTGATGCACCAACTGAGGAATAATGACTCCAATCGTGTTGGAACGGCTTGTGCGTAGGTTCAAAGCCAATGCATTGGGTTTATAATTATGTTCGCGCGCGTACTTATGAATCATCTCTCGCGTTTCCAAACTAATGTCCGGATTATCTTTCAGTGCTCTCGATACGGTAGACGGAGATACTCCCAATTCGCGAGCAATATCCTTGATGGTGATTTGAGGTTTATTCATAACACAATATTAGTTTCAATCAAAGGTAAAAAAAATCGATAAAAAGACAAAACATATAGTACCCAAGTTTTGTTTCTATATGCAAAAATAGTGTAATCCATAACATTCTTTAGATGGAGTGTTGCGTTTCTGACAGATGTGTTGTGCAAACGATTGCACTTATATAAGAAATGTTCATGTGTGCGCATCCATTTTATTACATCGAAGGGTGCAAACGATTGCGTAGGTGTACGAGTGAATTTTTCTTTTTTTTTATGTTTATTCATACCGATAATTATATTTTTGTTTCGTCGTAAGAAAGATGCTTGGCGTAAGGTCTGTAATTCTTGCGATAACCTTAGAAAATCATATTAATTTATATTGTTAACTTTAATTTTTAAAATGCATGAAGCAAGTTAATCTAAGAATCTATCGAATGATTCTGCCCTTGTTATTTGGGCTATTCTTGTCATTAAGCGCTTTTGCACAGCAGATCACTGTAAAGGGATATGTGAAAGATGCAGCAGGTGAACCTGTCATTGGTGCGAATGTCTTGGTTAAAGGTACTACGAATGGTACAATTACCGATTTAGATGGTAATTTCACTTTGAACGCTCCTAAAGGTGCAATCATTACAGTAACTTTTGTTGGATATAAAACGGCCGAGGTGGCAGCAGCTCCTTCGGTGGTGGTTACCTTGCAAGATGATGCACAGGTTCTTGAAGCTGTAGTAGTAATCGGTTACGGTACAGTGAAAAAGAATGACCTAACCGGTTCGGTAACGGCTATTAAGCCCGATAAGTTGAATCGGGGTTTAACAACTACTGCAACAGATATGATCACGGGCAAGATTGCCGGTGTCAATGTTACCTCGGATGGTGGTGCTCCCGGTGGTGGTGCTACTATTCGTGTGCGTGGTGGTTCTTCTCTGTCTGCCAGCAACAATCCGTTGATCGTTATTGATGGACTTCCTATTGATAATGAAGGAATCAAAGGAGTATCCAATCCGTTAAGCTCCATCAACCCCAACGATATTGAAACATTTACGGTGTTGAAAGATGCTTCGGCCACTGCTATTTATGGTTCTCGTGCATCGAACGGTGTTATCATCATCACTACGAAAAAAGGAGATGCAAACTCTCGCCCCCGTATTACGTATGATGGCAATGTATCGGTTAGTGCTAAAATCAATGAGATCAAAGTAATGAGTGCTGATCAATACCGTGATTTCGTAATTGGTACTTTCGGTGCCGATTCGGGTGCTGCCAAACTATTGGGTGATGCCAATACAGATTGGCAAAAGGAGATTTTCAGAACGGCTTTCGGAACTGATCATAACGTAACTGTTTCGGGAGGTTTGAAGAATATGCCTTATCGTGTATCATTGGGTTATACCAATCAGAATGGTATTCTTAAAACATCCAATTTCGAAAGATATACCGGTTCGTTCAGCTTAAACCCAAGTCTTTGGGATAAACACTTGAATATTAACCTGAATGCTAAGGGTATGATTGCCAACAGCCGCTTTGCCGATACAGGTGCGGTAGGTGCTGCGCTTGCATTCGACCCGACTCAGGTGGTTATGAACGGCAATCCTAAATATGGTGGTTATTTTGCATGGGAAAATCCAATTTCTGGTGAGTTCATCTCAATTGCCTCAAAGAATCCGGTATCTATGCTCGAGCAGAAAAAGGAAACTGCCAATTCTAAGAACTTGGTGGCAAACGCTCAGTTCGATTATAAATTTCATTTCCTTCCCGATTTGAAAGCTAACTTGAATCTGGGTATGGATTTGGCTTCCGGAACGCAAGATCTTTATTACCCCAAAGAATCTCCTATCGGTTATATTGAAAATGGAAAAACTGGTTCCGAAACAATCGACAAATACAATCTTTTGTTAGACTTCTATCTTCAATATTCGAAAGATTTTAATGAGAAGCATCATTTTGATGCAATGGCCGGTTACTCTTGGCAACATTTTCACCGTTCGGTAGAGAGTGCATATAATAACCTTGATAACTCAAACCCAACTTCTTACACCTTTAAGACAGAAAGTTATTTGGTCTCTTTCTTCGGTCGTTTGAACTATTCATTTATGAACAAATACTTGATCACAGCTACCTTACGTGACGATGGTACATCGCGTTTTGCTAAGAATCATCGTTGGGGACTTTTCCCATCGGTAGCTTTGGGTTGGAGAGTAAAGGAAGAGGCTTTCTTGAAAGACGTAGATGCTGTTTCTGACTTAAAATTGCGTTTAGGATACGGTATTACCGGTCAGCAAGATCTTCAGCAGGGTGATTATCCTTATATGCCTACCTATTTTGCCGGACAAGATGGTGCTTACTATCAATTTGGCGACAATAAGCAGATCGCTATTTCTCGTCCCAACGGATTTAATCCCGATTTGAAATGGGAAGAAACCACTACATGGAATGCCGGATTGGACTTTGGATTTATCAATAACCGCATCACTGCTGCTGTTGATTATTACTATCGCGAAACGAAAGATTTGATCAATGTGATTGACGTACCGGCCGGTACAAACTTCAAAAATCGTATTGTAAGTAATATCGGCTCGTTGAAAAATAAAGGTCTTGAGTTCTCGATCAATGCAAAACCGATCTCAACCAGAGACTGGATGTGGGATTTAGGATTCAATGTAGCTTGGAACAATACAGAGATTACACAACTTACTGCTCAGGACAATGCGGCAACAATCGTTCCTACTGGTTATGTAGATGGTGGTACAGGTACGATGGTACAAGCACAGGGAGTAGGAAATCCGATCAACTCATTCTATGTATACCAACAAGTGTATGATGAAGCCGGCAAACCGATTGAAGGTTTGTATGTAGACCGCAATGGCGATGGTCAGGTTAACGAAAGCGATAAGTATTTCTACAAAAAACCGGCAGCCGACGTAACCATGGGCTTCACCTCTAAGCTGATTTATAAGAGTTGGGACTTCAGCTTCTCTTTGAGAGCCAATTTGAATAACTACGTATATAATAATGTGGCATCTTTCAATGCACCTCTTAGCGAAGGTTGGATTAACAACAAAGGATATTTGTCAAACAGACCTTTCTCTGCCTTTGATACAAATTTCCAGAATATGAATGTATTGTCTGATTACTATGTACAGAACGCATCTTTCCTGCGTTGCGATAACATTACGTTAGGTTATTCTTTCAAGAACTTATTTAAGTCTTTGAACGGTCGTGTTTACGGTACAGTTCAAAATCCATTCGTAATTACCAAATACGACGGATTGGATCCTGAAGTAAATGGAGGTATTGATAAAAATGTATATCCTCGTCCGTTCGTAGGTATTTTCGGATTAAGTCTAAACTTTTAAATAATAACCACTATGAATACTAAGATATTTAAACATATAATTCCAGCTTTGTCTCTGGCTTTGATGATGAATTTCACATCATGTATTGGAGACCTTGATGTGTCGCCAATCGATCCCAACCTGGATGTGGTCTTCAATCAAGACGCTAATTTTGCCAAAATCTATGCCGGTTTGGCTATTACCGGTAATCAAGGTCCTGCCGGTCAGCCCGATATTGCCGATACCGACGAAGGAGCTTCCGGTTTAATGCGTATGATGTTCAATATAAATGAGCTGACTACCGATGAAGCCATTTGTGCATGGACGGGAGATACGGATGTGTTTCCATTGAATTATACTAAGTTTACTCCATCCAATGGTGTAGTACTGAATATGTTCAACCGTTTGTATATTCAGATTGCGCAGTGCAATAACTTCCTGATGCAGACTGCTGGGCTTTCGGATGAGAAGACTGCTTTGCAGCGTGCCGAAGTTCGTTTCATTCGTGCCTTGGATTATTATTACCTGGTCGATCTGTATGGAAACGTACCCTTTGTAGATGAAGTGACTGGTATCGGTGCCTATGTGCCCGAAAGAATCACTCGTCCCGACTTATTCGCTTATGTAGAAAAAGAGTTGAAAGAGATAGAACCTGCACTGAAAGCACCCCGGAGCAATGAATACGGACGTGCCGACCAGGCCGCTGTTTGGATGTTGCTTTCCCGCTTGTATCTGAATGCAGAGGTTTATACAGGAACTGCCAGATGGGCCGATGCTGCTACGTATGCAAAGAAAGTAATGACAGCCGGTTATAAATTGGAGCCTGTATATGGCGATATGTTCAGAGCCGACAACAACAAGTCGCAAGAGATGGTCATGCCGATCTGTTTCGATGGTGTATATGCACGGTCATGGAGCGGAATGTTCTTTGTATGTAGCTTTATCTCGGGTGATATGGATTTGGAAGCCAACTTCGGAACAAAAGAGGGTTGGGGTGGAAATAGAGCCAGAGTATCATTGGTTAAGAAATTTGCAAACGATGGAAATCTGACCAATGTAAAAGATCAGCGAGCTATGTTCTGGACAAAAGATCGTACGTTGGCTATCGAGAAACCAAGTGAGTTCACTCAAGGGTATACCGTTGCTAAGTTCAAGAACCTTACCAAAGACGGTAAAATAGGTAGCGACCCTAACAAACAGTTCCCTGATATGGATTTCCCCTTGTTCCGTTTGGCCGAAGCCAATCTGACATTTGCCGAGGCTACATTGAGAGCCGGTGGTAGCAAAGCAGAAGCAGTGAATGCCATCAACGAATTGCGCAGTCGCGCCAAGGCCACCACTATCGGTGAATCTGACCTGACATTGAACTTTATTCTGGATGAGAAATCGCGTGAGTTCTACTTTGAAGCACAACGTCGTGTAGACTTGATCCGTTTCAATAAATTTACTTCCGACTATATCTGGGATTGGAAAGGCGGAGTTGCCGAAGGTACTTCACTTCCCGATTACTTGAAACTGTTGCCTATTCCAATTAGCCAACTCACAGCCAATACGAAGCTGATTCAAAATACCGGATATTGATTAGAAAAATGTATAATCATTAAAACAAGATTAAGATGAAAAAATTAAATATAATGGTATGGATGATGTTGGGAGCTTTGGGCCTCTGCTCCTGCGAGTCGGATAGAGACAGCAATCCGGTATTACTAGATCCTACTACCTTTACGCTAAATACACCGGCCTACGCTTCTACTGTATACGATTTGAAGCATTCCAAAACCATAGAGTTTGCTTGCTCTCAACCCGATTATGGCTTTACGGCATCTACCGACTACACGGTTCAGGTATCTTTGACCGGAGAGTTTAAAGAAGCTGTCGATAAAAACACCCCGGCTACCTATCAATCTCTACCGACAGTACACACTACTGCAAGAATGAATGTAGATGCTCAGGAGTTGGCAGTAGCTATCGTCAATCTATCGGGAATCACAGAAGAGGATAAGTTCTATAAAGATCCTATTAAGGTATATGTTCGTTTGCATGCTTCGGTAAACGGTGGCATGAAGCCTATTTATTCCAATGTAATTGAATTACCTAAAGTACTGAGCTATTTTGCACTTGATCCAATGGTAATGCCTGATAAGATGTACATGACAGGAAGTATTTGCGGATGGGATTGGGCGAAAGCTTATCCAATGGTTTCAGTTTATCCTAAAGCTTCGGGAGAGTTCTGGATTATGAAATACTTTGCTGCAAACGATGAGATTAAGTTCAATATGTCAAAAGCTTGGGATGGTACTGAATTTGGATTTACCAACACGGTTATTAATGATAAAGCCAATGCAGGTATCACTGACAACGGTGGAAACATAAAGATATCGAACCCGGGATGGTACATCGTTGCAGTTAAAACAACAATTGTAGGTCGTAAGTATACGTATGGTGTAGACTTCCTTGAGCCAACCGTATATGTTTGCGGACCGACTGTAGGTGATAAATGGGGAGCTGATGGACAAAAGTTTATTACTCCTACAACTGCTGATGGCGAATTCGTATCACCGGCACTCACCGCCAGTGGAGAGTTGAGACTTTGTGTTGTATTGCCTAAGCATGAGTGGTGGCATACGGAATTCATCTTCTTCGGTGGTCAAATAGAGTATCGTGCCAATGGCGATGACCAGGAGCGCGTTCAGGCAGAGGCTGGTAAGAAAGTCTATCTGGACTTCTCCAAAGGAGCCGGTCGTGTAGAATAATTATAGGATAAATCTAATAAAAAGAATGACAATGAAAAAACTATCATTATATTTCATCTCTCTTTTTACAATCGCAGCATTTACTGCCTGTAATGAGAATTTTGAAGACTGGGCTGCACCACAGACCAACGAACCAGAAGATGCCAAAAGCTTGCTGTTCGAAGTAGCCAATACAAGCACTTCTTTTGATTTGGCTACCATCAGTGCAGATTCGATTGAGCTTGCCAAACAGACGAAGCTGTCGAATGATGCCGAGACAACAGTTACTTACGATATCCAGATAGATAAAGCGGCTGACTTTGCAGCAAAACTTCAATGCCCCGCCACTTTGTCAAATGGCAAACTGAAAGTAGCAAAAGCCGACTTGCAGAAAGTGGTTGAAACGCTATATGGAAAGCGTCCCGAGGCTAGAGCATTGGTTATGCGTGTGAATGCTTATGTAGCCACTCCTAAAGGACAAGCTTCGAAAGCACAAAGTAGCAACTTGAACGTCACAGTGACACCGAAAGCACCATTGATCGAATCGGCTTATTACCTGATTGGCAACATGAATGGTTGGGCAGATGCCGATGCATCTAAATTAATTAAGCTCGTTCACAGTGGTAAGGATGTTTACGATGATCCGATCTTCACCGCATTATTGAAAGTACCGGCAGCTTGCTATTGGAAAGTGATACCCCAATCTCGCGTCGATGCATTGAATGCAGGAACTTCTTCTAATGTTTGGGGAGATGGCGTACTGGGTTGTGCTATTAATGGTGATACATCAGCAGAAGGAAAACTGATTACGGCCGATCCTCAAGCCATGCAAATTGAAGCTGCAGGTTGGGTAAGAATTACCTTGAATATGATGGAGTATACTTATAAAGTAGAAGCTTTGGGCGAAATTTCTCCTTATTTGTGGGTACCGGGCAATCATCAAGGTTGGGCACCGGATAAAGCTCCTAAGCTATACTCTGCCAATATGGATATGGTTTATACCGGACACCTCTATTTGAATGGTGGCTTTAAACTTACCGGACAACCTTCTTGGCCAAGTGGTGGCGTAGGTGTTGATTACGGGTACAGCTATTTCAATACCTTGACAAACAATATCACTGATGATGGTGGCAATTTGGCCGTAGCCGAAGGTTTCTATTACGTAAAATCTAGCATGGGAACCAAAGCAATCGAGGCAGCCAAGACCGAATGGAGTATCATTGGTGCTGCCGTAGGGGGATGGGAACCTGCAAACGATGTTGTCATGGCATACGATAAAGCAACCAATTGCTGGAGTGTAACAACTAATCTTTCGGCGGGAGAATTCAAATTCCGTGCAAACAAAGATTGGGGTATCAATATGGGCGGTACTGCAGAGAAATTGACATTCAACAATGGAACCAATCTGCAAGTAGGTGCAGCCGGAAATTATACCGTAAAACTTTATCTGACCAATGATGAAAGCAGCTATTGTACGCTAACGAAGAATTAAGTGATGCTTAGAGAAAAATAAATTGTTTTTAATAAAAAAGTCACTTCTATTATCATATATAAGTGACTTTTTTACTTAAACTGAAGATTATGCAAAAAATAAAGAGTCTATTTCTAATCGGGATTGTTGCATCTGAGCTGTTCGCCGCTTGCTCAAAGAGTGAACCGATAATACCCATTCCCGAACCACCTGCTGTTGTTATCAAAGACGGGCTTAATTATTCGTCCGAGGCTCCTGATGCTGATAAAGAGTTAACCATAACCTTTAAAGCAGCCTCATCGTCTGCGTTGTATGGCTATGCGGGCAATGTATATATTCATACGGGAGTGATTGCCGAGGGTACATGGATGTATGTACCGGCTGCCTGGGATCAGAATCTGGATAAATGTAAAATGACCAAAGTAGCTGATAATACATGGAGCGTTACATTGTCTCCCTCTATTCGTCAATGGTTTGCTTCGGGCGAAACATCTGTTCAGAAACTGGGGATTGTGATTCGGAGTGCCGACGGAACGAAGAAAGGACTGACGGAAGATTCGTTTGTAACGGTAACCGATAGTAAATATACCGGATTTGTGCCGGCAGCGATTAAGAATGCTCCACTGCCCAATGGGATGGAAGCAGGTATTAATGTGGTGAATAGTTCGACCGTTACGCTGGTGCTTTATGACAAAGATAAGAACGGTGCCCACAAAGACTTTGCTCACGTAGTAGGTGACTTCAATCAGTGGAAACTGAGCAACGACAAGAGTAGTCAGATGTTTCGTGATGATGCATCGGGATGCTGGTGGATTACGTTAGAAGGGCTCGATCCTGCTAAAGAATACGCTTTCCAGTATTACGTGGGTACCAAAGCCGGAGAAACCATTCGTCTGGCCGACGCCTACTGTCATAAGATACTCGACCCGGATAATGATAAATTCATTGCTGCTTCGACCTATCCCGATAAGAAAGATTATCCCCAAGGAGGGATAGGCATTGTATCTGTATTTAAAACGGTCAAAGATTCCTATACATGGAAGGTGAATAATTTTAGTGTAAAGGATAAAGATAATCTGGTCGTTTATGAACTGTTGGTTCGCGACTTTACCAGCACAGGAGATTTGAATGGAGTGATGAGTAAATTAGATTACCTGAAATCACTTGGAATCAATGCCATTGAATTAATGCCTGTTCAAGAGTTTGACGGTAATGATAGCTGGGGTTATAATCCATGCTTCTTCTTTGCCATGGACAAAGCCTATGGTACGGATAAAATGTATAAAGACTTTATTGACGCTTGCCATGCCAAGGGCATTGCCGTGATACTCGATGTGGTTTACAATCACGCTACCGGCAGCCATCCTTTTGCCAAGCTTTATTGGGATAGTAAAGTCAATAAAACAGCTTCCAACAATCCGTGGTTCAATGTAGATGCCCCTCATCCGTATAGTGTATTCCATGATTTTAACCATGAATCTCCACTGGTACGTACGTTTGTGAAGCGCAACCTGAAGTTCCTTCTCGATGAATATCACCTTGATGGATTCCGTTTCGACCTAACGAAAGGCTTTACACAAAAGAGTAGCACCGAGTCTACCGCTTCTGCTTATGATGCCAGCCGCATTGCCATTCTGAAAGATTACAATGCAGCAATAAAGGCCGTGAATGATAAAGCTGTTGTTATTATGGAGCACTTCTGTGACGACAAGGAAGAAAAAGAACTTTCACTGGATGGTATCAAAGTATGGCGCAACCTCAACAATGCGTATTGTCAGTCGGGTATGAGCTGGTCTGAAAATAGTGATTTTTCAAGACTTTATACAGGTACCAATGCTATGACGTTCGGAGCCTATATGGGGTATATGGAAAGTCACGATGAAGAACGGGTAGGATACAAGGTGCTAACTTACGGTAATGGAGACTTGAAAACAAATTTGGTCAATCGCCTGAAGAGTTTATCGACCAATGCAGCTTTCTTCTTTACCGTTCCGGGTCCTAAAATGATCTGGCAGTTTGGCGAAATGGCTTATGACATATCTATTGACGTAAATGGACGTACCGGTAAGAAACCGCTTCATTGGGAATATCAGACGCAAAACAAAGTATTGGTTGATACCTATACGAAGCTGATTGCGTTGCGTAATGACTACCCATCGCTCTTTACTGCCAATGCAGAGTTGACTTGGAAAGTGGGAGTGAGCGACTGGGCTAATGGACGTACGCTTACGCTAAAATCGATTGATGGAAAGGAAGTGCGTGTCGTAGGTAATTTTACCACAAAGGCGTTTAGCTATACCACTCCCGCAGGTATCTGGTATGATTACCTGGGAGACGGATCGCAAATAAAGGCGCAAGAGAATATTACTATTCCCGCTCATGAGTTCCGTTTATATACGAACTTTACGAAAAATAATTAAGTAGGAGAGTTTTTGGGTTAAATTAGTTTGAATGCCCCATTGTTCGATTGTATATCGTAACAATGGGGCCTTTTTTTGAGTATACTCGTTGGTGTCAGAGTATACTGATGCGTTGTAGCAATTTGTTAGCCCAACTGGCTTCGGCAGCTGCCCAGTTGGCCTCGTCACTACCTTCTATTTGTTGTTGGTACTTGGCTATCAGATCCATGTATTCTTTCAGCGCATTGACTGCCAACGCTTGTTTGTTCATGCGCAATAAGAGTAGAATTTCTTGTTTATATGCATTCAAGTTAGGAGTATCGCTCATTTCCTTGGCTTTTTTGATGAGTCTCATGCTTTCCTTATCGGCTTCCGGAGTGCTGTATAATCCCATATTAGCTTTGGCCAGCACGACGAAATCATCGTCCGAACATACTTTGTTGTCAATATTCTTATTGGCCAGCCGGATAGCCGATTCAAAGCGTTTGTTGGTTTGCTGCAAGATGGCATTGTAGGTTGTTACCCCCGACATCGCTTTTAAATAAGGTCTGTTCTTGATCTCCTGAGGCGCACTTAGTTTGGCAATGCGTTCATCTAATTCGGCATAGTTGCCATAACGCGATAGGTTATAATGATCGTTTTCTACTAAATAATAGGCCTTGATCTTGGTTAGTGCCGAAGCTAATGCACCCGGGTCAATCTGTTTGTAGGCCAGAAAACGTTGAGCTATCTTGTCGGCCTCTCTCTCTTGCTTACGGGTATAGGTCATACCCAGGCGGTTACTGGTTCGGGAATTAATCAGGCAGGCGATAAAATCGGCTGCTATATAGGTAGTTCCGGGCACGTAGTACTCATAACGGTTATAGAGTGCCTGATCAAAACCTTCGGCTGCCGCCGAGAGTACACTTCCCCAAAACTCAGCTCTTAGGGCACGTTTCTCTGCCTTACTCGTATTGATGACTTGATGGTCGAGTACATAATGTGCCATTTCGCTGGCAATGATAGCCATTAACTCTTCGGATGAATCGAGTGTGGAGAGAAGTCCGGTACTGATAAGTACGGTTCCGTTGGGCAACATGTATGCATCTGGATTGGGAGATTTGAGTAAGCGGATACTAAGTACTTCAGGACGGTTTTCGATAACTCTCAAAGGGGTAGTTTGTGCAAAAAGAGCTTGTACATAATCTTCGATATAGGCATCTTCGTAAAACAGCCCAGACAGTTCTGAAAGATACTGATTGGCCTCTTCGTTGAGTTCTTGTCGTAGTTCATAGCGATACCCTTTGTTATCGTAGTGTTGATACATTCCTTCGTGCAGAAATACGCTTTGCCAAAACTGTTGTTGGTTTTCGGGGGTGAAGTGTATCTTGTTTGCAATATCAACAGGGAAGGGGTATTGCATGCCATTCACCTCTATTGCCATCATGATTCCGTTGGTGCTTTGGTTGGGCTGATTACTCATTTTAATTACTTTGCGTAGTACGATGGGGGTACCCTTCGGATAGTTTCCGTAATCACTTTTCAGTGTACCGTTGATTGCAAAATCACGGCTGAGATCTTGGCGTTGTGCATACGTACCGATTGTAATTGCAGTTAGTAGGAACGAAATTATCAATTGTTTCATAGGTTCGACGTTAAAGTGTTAATATAACTTTGAATGCTACGAAGGTACAAAAGATAATTCCGCCCGGCAAGTGGCTTTTTCCTAATAAGGAATAGGGCTTTCCCTAATTTGTTTCTTTGATGATTTGCCCAATGTCTATGTCCTCTTCTGCACCTGCGAGGCTATCGGGCAAACTAACGGCTACAGAGTCGGTATCCTTAGGCTGATAGGTACTTCGGCAACCGTAAGATTTACTTATTTTCTCTTTGGGTTGCGGAAACTTGCCCCGGTACTGTTTCAAACTCTGGTCTTTGAGTACTCCTTCCATGAAATAAGCAAAGATGGGTAGCGCGGTGCGGCTTCCCTGTCCCAGCTCGCCTGTACGGAAGTGGATGCTTCGGTGTTCGCCACCTACCCAGGCACCTCCCACTAAATGAGGAGTAACTCCCACAAACCAAGCATCGGAATGGTTGGAGGAAGTTCCTGTTTTACCTCCAAACTCTGTGTCGTAACGAAATAGATCGTAACCAAAGAGAGCTTGCGAGGTACCCAAAGGCTCGGTGAGACCTGCTTTGAGCATCTCGGTCATTAAAAAGGCTGTTTCGTACGGAAGTGCCTGTGTTGGTTGAGACTGATATTCATACAAGACCTTTCCCGATTGATCTTCGATACGTGTTACCAATACGGGATCGTGTGTGATGCCTTCGTTAACAACCGTAGTATACGCATTTACTAGCTCCAACAGCGAAACATCCGAAGCCCCCAAGCTGAGGGCGGGAGTTTCTTCGAGTGGAGTCCGAATACCCATGGCTTTGGCCGTTTGAGCCACTTTATCAATACCAACTTCTTTGGCTACCTGCACGGCGATTGTATTAATGGAGCGAGCAAAAGCTGCTTTAAGTGAAAGGGTGTCTCCGGTAAACTCACCATTGGCATTGCGTGGAATCCACTTGGCCGGCTTTCCATCTTCCACTACATCCCAGGCCAGATACTGATCCACGCGCTCATCGCAAGGAGCCATGCCTTGGTTGATACCTGCCGCATAAACAAAAAGCTTAAACGTAGACCCCGGTTGGCGTTTCGATAATACTTTGTCGTACTTCCACGAACCAAAGTTGATGTCTCCTACCCATGCTTTGATGAAGCCTGTCTGTGGTTCCATAGCCACGAAGCCACAATGCATGAAACGTTCCATATAGCGAATGGAGTCCATCGTGCTGATGGTCGTATCGCGTGTGCCACGATCGTAATCAAATACTTTGAGGCGATGAGGCTGATTCAGGTAATAACTGATAGAATCGGGTTGATTGGGGTACTTCTGCTCCAGAAGCTTGTAAGCAACAGTGCTTTTGGCCAAGTCTTCGATGAAGTTAGGTATTTCCTGATGATTGCGGTCTCGCCACGGGTGCTGCTTGCCCCAATGGTTGTTAAAGTTGCGCTGTACGGTACGCATCTGCTTGTCGACGGCCGCTTCGGCGTATTTCTGCATACGGGTATCTACGGTCGTGTATATTTTCAGACCGTCGGCATATAGGTCTACATCATTCTCCTTGCACCAATCTTCCAGTTCCGAGGCTACAGCTTCGCGGAAGTAAAGTGCTTGTCCGTCGTAGTTGGTCTCGATGCTATAATTGAGTTGAATGGGAATTTGCTTGAGCGAATCGAATGCTTCACGGCTGATTATGTGGTTTCTCATGAGATTCTCCAATACCACATTGCGACGCTTGAGGCTATTCTTGGGGTTGAGTCTTGGGTTGTAGGTCGTAGTAGCCTTCAATAGTCCCACAAGCGTAGCTGCCTGCTCGTAGGTAATTTCTTGTGGAGTGGTATGAAAATAGGTTGCACTGGCTGTTTTGATACCAAAAGCGTTACTCCCGAAATCGACCGTATTAAGATACATGGTCAGAATCTCTTTTTTAGAATAGAAACATTCGATCTTGACCGCTGTAATCCACTCTTTGGATTTCATGATGAGAAGCTTAACTCCAGGGATATAGCCTAATAAACCGGTCGAGTATTGCGAACGCACTTTGAACATATTCTTCACCAATTGCTGGGTGATGGTGCTTGCACCGCGTGCCTGTCCCTTGGCCATGTCTTTAACAGCCGAGAAAACACCTTGCAGATCGACCCCGAAGTGTTGATAGAATCGCTCGTCTTCGGTACTGATGAGGGTTTGAATGAGCTTGGGAGAAATTTCTTCGAACTTGACCGGACTTCTGTTTTCACGGAAGTATTTGCCGATCATTTTTCCATCGGCGCTGTATATCTCCGAAGCAATGGGTTGATTGGGGTTGTGTATGCTCGATAGACCGGGCGACTTTCCGAACAGCCACAAGAAGTTAATGTCTACCATGCCCAGATAAAGCAGGAAGAGTAACAAGAAGGTGGCAATAGACAGGCCTCCCTTTTTATACCAGCGGGCACCATGGTAAAGATTTATATACCAGTTCCCGAAGGATTTACATTTTTCAGTAAGGTAATGGAAGACGCTTTTTGCGCGTGATACCCATTGATGGGAATCAAATTTTATCATAATAGCTTTATCATATAAAACGACTGCAAAATTACGAAGTTGTTTTGATATTTCCATGCACAAATACCAAAAAAGAGGAAACTCTCGAAAGAATTACCTCTTTTTTATCTGTCGGTTAATCGACTGATTATTTTTTCTTTGCACGGTCACCGTAACGGTTCATGAACTTATCAACACGACCTGCTGTATCTACCAATGTAGACTTACCTGTGTAAAAAGGGTGTGAAGTGTTTGAGATTTCGACTTTCACTAACGGATACGTTTCACCTTCGAACTCGATAGTCTCTTTTGTGTTAACAGTCGATTGAGACAAGAACATATCACCGTTTGACATATCTTTGAATACTACCGGACGGTATCCTTCTGGATGAAGACCTTTTTTCATTTTGAATATTTGTTTTTAATTATTATATCGTTTAACTATTTGGTAAGAATAGTGTAATGGACATTTTTCAGTGCGCAAAGATAATGCTTTTCTGCGAATAAGAAAAAAGTTTCGATAAAAAACAATCTTTCTCACTTTTTTTTGTGACTTTTGTAGTAGAATAATCCACCGATTGATCTATTAACACATTATATGTATATGAAGAGAATAATTATTGTATTGAATTTGATGCTGCTTGTTGCTTTTGCCTCGCAAGCGCAGAATGCTAAACAGGGAGTATATAGCGTAGCGTTTTACAACCTTGAAAATTTGTTCGACACGATTCATGACAGTGGGAAGGACGACTACGAATACCTGCCCGATGCTGCCAAAGAATGGAATACAGAGAAGTATATGGCTAAATTGGCTAATATGTCGAAAGTATTGAGTCAGCTCTCGCGTGATAAAGTCGCAGAAGGACCCGCAGCTATCGGTGTAGCCGAAGTGGAGAACCGTCGGGTACTGGACGATTTAGTGAATCAACCCTCCTTGAAAGGGTATGAAGTAGTGCACTACGAAGGGCCCGACAAGCGTGGTATAGATTGTGCATTGTTGTACAATCCCCAGCAGTTCGAGGTGGTATCGAGCCGGTTGGTACCGTCGGTTCCCTTCGAGGGAGATACGGTTCACCTTACCCGTGGCTTTTTGATTGTGAATGGAAAGCTGGCAGGCGATAATGTTTGCTTCATCGTTAACCACTGGCCTTCGCGCGGGGCAGCTTCTCCTGTGCGTGTGCATGCAGCTCGTCAGGTAAAAGTCCTGGCCGATTCATTACTGAAAACCGATAAGAATCTGAAGCTTATCGTGATGGGCGATTTGAACGATGACCCCATGGACGAAAGTTTGGCTGCATTGGGTGCTAAGAAGCATCAGCAGGAAGTGAAGGCCGGAGAGTTCTTCAACCCCTTTTGGGAAGTACTCGAAGACAAGGGAGTGGGCACGCTGCTCTATCGTGGCAAATGGAACCTGTTTGATCAGATTATCGTTTCGTCTTCATTGCTCAATGCCAAGAAAGGCCTTTCTTATGCCGGCAATGAGGTCTTTCTTCGCGACTACCTGATTCAGCAAGACGGAAAGTACAAAGGATCACCTTTGCGCACGCACGGCGGTAAACTGTGGCTCAATGGATATAGCGATCATTTGCCTACCATTATTTATCTGAAGAAATAGTTTCTCACTTTGCTACATCGAGATTACAATAAAGTATTAAATGATATGCATAGCTGTGAAATGAGATTGAATCGTATTCATAATTGGGTATATTTATGACTTGCTGTTTCTCTATTAAAAGTTTTATGCTTACTTTTGCATAGAATTTTTATTCACTAACAATAAACTTTTAAACAAAATGATTAACTACAAAGATTTAGGTCTTGTAAACACCAGAGAAATGTTTGCAAAGGCTATTAAAGGCGGATATGCTATCCCTGCTTTTAACTTTAACAACATGGAACAGTTGCAGGCTATCGTGAAGGCTGCTGTGGAAACTAAATCTCCGGTTATCCTTCAGGTATCTAAAGGTGCTCGTCAATATGCAAACCAAACATTGCTTCGTTATATGGCAGAAGGTGCTGTAGAATACGCAAAAGAATTGGGTTGTGCTAAACCGGAAATTGTTCTTCACTTGGATCACGGTGACTCTTTCGAAACTTGCAAGTCTTGTATCGATATGGGTTTCTCTTCAGTAATGATCGACGGTTCTCATCTTCCTTACGATGAAAACGTAGCTCTTACAAAGAAGGTTGTTGAGTACGCACATCAGTTTGATGTAACTGTTGAAGGTGAACTTGGTATATTGGCTGGTGTTGAAGATGAAGTGTCTGCAGACCACCACACTTATACTGAACCGGACGAAGTAGTAGACTTCGTAACGAAGACCGGATGCGATAGCTTGGCTATTTCTATCGGTACTTCTCACGGTGCTTTCAAATTTACTCCCGAGCAATGTACTATTGATCCGAAGACAGGCCGTTTGGTTCCTCCTCCTTTGGCATTCAATGTATTGGATGGTGTAATGAAAGAACTTCCAGGTTTCCCTATCGTTCTTCACGGTTCATCTTCAGTGCCTCAGGAAGAAGTGGATACCATTAATAAATATGGTGGCGCGTTGAAGGCTGCTGTTGGTATTCCTGAAGAAGAGTTGCGTAAAGCTGCTGCTTCTGCTGTTTGTAAAATCAACATCGACTCTGACAGCCGTTTGGCTATGACTGCTGCTATCCGTAAGGTATTTGCAGAGAAACCAGCTGAATTCGATCCACGTAAGTACTTAGGACCGGCTCGTGACAGCATGGAGAAACTTTACAAAGAGAAAATCATCAACGTATTGGGTTCAAACAATAAGTTGGCTGAATAAGACTCCTTACCTAATCGGTATTAAATAAAAGAAGGCTGCTCCTGATGGGGCAGCCTTTTTTATGAGACTTGCATTAATAGATGACGCAAGTCTCTGTTTTTGTATATTGATATAGAATTTTATATCTTTGTCGGGTAAACTTATCTAATAGCTACAATACATGGAAAATAAGAACAATGAGCTGGATTTAGGCGAACTGTCTGAATATGCAAAATCTTTGTATGAGAATAATCTTTCGGTGGAGGAGATGAAAAATGCCTTATTACGCCAAGGGGCGACGGAAGAGCAAGCTATACAAATTCTTCAGGAGGTTGATAACAAAACAAAAGTGGAAAAGAGCAAGAGAGCTGTTTGTTTTCTTAACGGAGGAATTGGTTTCTTAGTGGTTGGTATTTGCATGTCTGTCAATAGTTACTGTAGTGCCGGCCCTGGAGAGGTTTATACAATCTATGTAAAAACTATGTTGGCTGGTTTTGCTTCTTTACTGTATGCATTAATCGATATCTACGCTAGTAAAGAAAAGAGAATTTAAAAAAAACAAGAAGGTGTATCAAGCTGATACACCTTCTTGTTAGATTCACTATAATAAGAATTATAGCTCGATCACAAGCGATTCGCGCGGTGTCATTCGGAGCTCTTCATTCAGTTGTACGATCTTTCCGGTCAGTACATCTTTGCCTTGTTTGCTGTCTTTCAATACCTCTTTATAGAATTTTAGCGGTAGCGTCGTTTCTTTATCCGTTCCGTTTAGTAGTACGAAAACCGTTTTACCGTTGTACTGTCGGGCGTAGGCATACACGCCGTTTTGTACCATAAACTGCACCATATCGCCGTTGGCTATCACTTCGTTTCCTTTGCGCCAGTTGAGCAAGGTTTTGTAGAAGTTATACGCTTCGTTCTGTTGGTTGGTGCGTCCCGATTCGGTAAGAGCATTTTCTTTATCATCGGCCCATCCACCGGGGAAGTCTTTCCGCACATAGCCATCGCTTTGAGCCTTGGTTCCATTCATCATTACTTCGGTTCCGTAGTAAAGTTGCGGAATGCGGCGGGTAGTCAATAGTATCACCGAAGCTTGTTTGAGCATAGGCAGATTATTACCTTCGCCCAAGAAGCGGTCGGTGTCATGGTTCTCAATGAACGCCAGCACCGAGGCAGGATTGGGGTAGAGGAAATCGTATACGAAGCTGTTGTAAACCCGGTCGAGTCCTTTGAACCAAGTTTCGGTCTGCTCGTTTTTAGCTGTATTCATTTTATCGTAGAAGCTGAAGTCCATCACCGTTTTCAGGTTGCTGTTCTGTGGAGCTGATAGTTTGGAGCCTTTTTGCCACCAAGCAGTATAAGCAGGCTCGGTTACCCAGGTTTCGCCTACGGTGTTGTAGTTCGGATACTCTTCGTTTAGCTCTTTCATCCAATTGCTCATGGCGTCGTAGTCGGCATACGGATATGTATCCATACGGATACCGTCGATATCGGCATACTCGATCCACCAGATACTATTTTGCAACAGATATTTGTATACGTGCGGGTTCTTTTGATTTAAATCGGGCATGGCTGTTACGAACCAACCGTCGTTCATTTGATCGAAGTCGTATTTCGAAGCATACGGATCAACGTGTGGCGTTAGTTTGAACGATGTTTGCACAAAGTTATTCTGATGATCGGGGTTGTTGAAAAAATCTTTCGAGGGCATGTCCTTGATCCAGGGATGTTCTACACCGCAGTGGTTGAAAATCATATCCATCACCACCTTGATGCCTCGGTCGTGCGATTTCTCAATGAGCTGGCGATACTCTTCGTTGCTGCCGAAACGAGGATCTACTTTATAGTAGTCGGTCGTGGCATAGCCGTGATACGAACCACCGGTCATGTTGTTCTCGAGTACGGGTGTGAACCAGAGTGCAGTAACACCGAGGTCGCTGAAGTAATCCAGGTTCTTTTCTATACCTGCCAAGTCGCCACCGTGGCGTGCATTCGGATCGTTGCGATCTACCTTCGATTCGGCCATGCCCGGCACTACATCATTGTCGGGGTTGCCATTGGCAAAGCGGTCGGGCATGAGTAGGTAGAGTGCGTCTGAGGCATCAAACCCTTTGTGTTCGCTTCCTTTCTTCTTGCGGGCTTTGAGCTCATACTCTTTCACTATCTTCTTTTTTCCGACAGTAAAGGTAATCGGAAATTTGCCCGGCTTCACCTCTTTGTCCAGATGGAGGTAGACGATCAGGTAATTATTGCTTTCGACCTTGACGGTACTACTGAGCGAAACACCCGGATAGTTGAGTGAAACGGAAGCATCGCCAATGCCTTGACCCGAAACCATCAGTTGTAGTTCGGGGTTTTTCATGCCTACATACCAGCAGGGAGGATCTATCTTACTTACGTTGATAGCCGCATAGGTACTAAGCGATGTTAGAAATGTAATCAGGATAAATAAAAGTTTCTTCATGATATAGGGTACTATAATAATTAACGATGCTAATATAGTTTTAATTTCTTGAAATAGTCTTATGCCCGATCGAGCTGCTACTTATATATTTATGCAAACGTTTTCATGACCCTTTGGGAGCACCATCTTTGAAGAAGCTCTCTTTCTTTCGTTCGTTTCTCAGATCGTTTAGCCAGTTCTCTGCTGCGTTGTAGTAGTTGACTAATTTAAGCTCTACTTCACCTTTTGGATTGATTGCAGGCAATTCATCTTGCATATCCTTCGGTTTGGTTCTCAGAAATACTTCAAGACATTGTTCGGCACTTTTTTTATCTTTTAGCGAGCGGTCGTATACCTGTGCCATGTCATACCATAGCCGGTGATTCGCTTTGTCGTATTTGTATTGTTCTTTCATACTCTCTATCTGTTTGCCTGGCATTGAGGCCATTTTGTAGCACTCTACCATTCCTTTGTAGAGTCGGATCATGGCACTGTCTTGTGGCGTAGCCAGTTCGATGGCTAGATTTAAGTATTCCACACCTTCTTTCTTCCATGATGTTTTGGCACACGATCTTCCCAGGTAATAAAGTAAGTTTATGTTGTTCGGATCATAAGGTAAGGCTTTTTCGAGCATATCGTGTGCTGCGTAGAAATCTTCGTTGGCATAGTAACATATTCCGGAGTAATAGAGTGTCAGATATGTTTTATCGCCATGAGCAATGAGGTACTCGTATCGTAGGGTTGCCATAGGGTAGTCGGCTGATAGGCAATAGGCCAATGCATTTTGTCGATTCACTGCCATATTTGTCGAGTCTATCTGCCTGTATTTCTCGGTCGCCTCGATGGCCGATGAATACTCTTTCATGGCGTTATAGATGCTGCCGAGTTTGGCTGCTGCCACATAGTCATCGGGATATTTGTCTTGAATGATGTGGTAATTGCCCAGCGCTGCATCTAGCTCAGTTGGATACATACCCTCTGTGCTTTGTGCCACTAGGTGTAGCACAACGGCCGAGCTGTCCGTTTCAGCCAGGAGGCTGCTCTCGCCCAATGCTTCTTCAAATTGTTGTAGCGTACAAAGTAGATTGATGTATTGTAGCCGTACGTATTTGCTTTCGGGGTTTAAGTCCAATGCCAAGCGATAGTACTGCAAGGCTTCATCGTTTTTAGCCATCGTCTTGCAGCATTCGGCGGCTTCAATCATAGGTAGCGGATTAGTCGGTTCGGCCTCTATCACCTGCTTGAAGGTGCGCAGTGCTTCTGCATTGCGGCTCAACCCTTTTTGTGCTTTTCCTTTCTGAAAGAGCAGGGCAGGGGTTGGCTTCTCTTTCTCTATCAAAGCAATGGCTGTTTCGTAGTTGTAGCTACTCATTGCCTCCTGAATAGATTTGTTTTGTGCCATAATTGAGACACCTACACTGAAAAAGAATAAAATGAATACTGTTCTCATGGTATTATTTATTTTAAGTTTTGACTGATTATTTTCGCAAGTTACTAAAAATAAATAAACTACGAACTTATCGTAGTTTATTTTATATAGATTAACACAAGCCTATTTATTGAATTGATTGATTTGTTGGTCGTAATATTTTGTTTATGAGTAGGTTGTATACTTTATATTAGTCGTTGGCGGTTGTACTTTTCTTTGTTTGTAAAAGTACTATTTTAACGTTGCGTTAAAAACGTATTCTTGGTATGAAAGAGTACGTACTCTATTGTACCAAGAGTATATACTTTTATGTATAAGGAAATACGGGAGTGGGAATGGCATTAACAATGTTAAAACGAAGAGAGTTTTGAGTAGAATATGAGTGAAGCTATCATAGTATTATAAATTAAGAAAGGCAGCCCACAATCAAGTGGGCTGCCTTTCTTATTTATAATATTTATGTTGACCTTACTGATATTACATCAAGAAGCCCAACAATACACCGGCTGCAACTGCAGAACCAATAACTCCGGCTACATTCGGACCCATAGCATGCATCAACAGGTAGTTGGTTGGATCGTATTCCAAACCTACGTTCTGTGAGATACGTGCCGACATAGGTACGGCAGAAACACCCGCATTACCGATAAGCGGATTGATTCTTTTGCTCTTAGGTAATATTAAGTTGAATAGCTTTACGAACAGTACGCCCGAAGTAGTAGCAATGATAAATGCCATGAAACCTAAGAAGAAGATGTAGATAGTGCTTGGAGTCAAGAACTCGCTTGCTTGTGTAGAAGCACCTACGGTTAATCCCAATACAATGGTAATGGAGTCGATCAACGGACCGCTAGCGGTTTCGGCCAAACGACGGGTAACACCACTTTCCTTTAAAAGGTTACCGAAGAACAACATACCCAATAGAGGCAAGCCCGATGGAACCAAGAAACAAGTAAGCAGCAAACCGATGATAGGGAACATGATTTTCTCTGTATGAGAAACGGCACGAGCCGGTTTCATACGCATCAGTTTCTCTTTCTTAGTAGTAAGCAACTTCATGATGGGCGGCTGTATAACAGGTACCAGTGCCATGTACGAGTAAGCCGATACGGCAATTGCACCCATGAGGTTAGGAGCTAGCTTCGATGAAAGGAAGATGGCCGTAGGACCATCAGCACCACCGATGATAGCGATACCTGCTGCTTGGTTAGGCTCAAAGCCCAATGCCAATGCTACCATGTATGCACCAAAGATACCGAACTGTGCAGCTGCACCTACAAGCATTAATTTCGGGTTCGAAATAAGTGCCGAGAAATCGGTCATTGCACCAATACCCAAGAAGATCAATGGTGGATACCACCCGGTTTTTACTCCTTGATACAGAATGTTCAATACAGAGCCCTCTTCGTAGATACCTACTTCGAGACCTGCATCAATCTTAAAAGGTATGTTTCCGATAAGTATACCAAATCCGATTGGGATGAGGAGCATCGGTTCAAAGTCTTTCTTGATGGCAAGAAAGAGAAAGAATAATCCAACCAATAACATGATAAGATGTCCCGAAGTTGCATTGGCAAAACCGGTATATCCCCAAAAATCGGCTAGGTTAGTTCCTAAGAATGATATAAACTCTCCCATAAAACTATTCGATTATGATTAGATCTGTTCCTTCAAGTACAGAGTCACCTTTATTTACTTTAATTGCAGAAACAACACCATCCTTATCAGCATTGATGTTATTTTCCATCTTCATAGCTTCGAGGATAAGGATTACTTGTCCTTTTTTCACTGCATCACCTTCTTTGACTTTGATGTCGAGGATTACTCCCGGAAGTGGAGATTTAACTCCGCTTTTTGAAGAGCTTGTTGCAGGACGTGCTACCACGGGTGCACCGGTTGGTGTTTTAGGTGCTGCTGCGGGGCGTACTACTGTTTTAGCAGCTTGTACAGGTTTGTCAAGCTCTACGTTGTAGGGCGTACCATTCACTTCTACACGTGCCAGATTATCTTCTATATCATTAACAGTGACATTGTAGAGGTTGCCATTGATTTTATATTTATACTGTTTCATCTTGATTTTTTATTTAAAATGTTGATTTATCGTTTAGGATCCTGACGCAGTGTGTAAATCTTAGAACTCCATGGTGAATAGTTACGTTTCACCTTGTTGATAGTCAAAATGGTGTCTTCGATATCGTGTACATTGTCTTGGTATTCGTGCAGTGCCATAGCAATTGCGGCGAATACTTCTCCCGATTCAGTTCCGATTGCTTTCTCTTTCGCTTCTTTCTTGTCGGTGATACCGTGAGCCTTCATTGCGTTTCTCTTCGCAAGTTTAAGACCGATACCGCCTACAATACGGAACGAGATATAAAGCAGCAACAAACCAGAGAACACCACAGTCATAGCCATGATAGCCATGCCGATGCCGCTTGAATCTAGTCTGCGGAACTTGTCAATCTTCTCATTTTTATCTAACGTTACGTTGTTGGTGCTGGGAGTAACGTATTTACCGTTGCTACCATCTTTTACTTCCCACATTGCTTTCAAATCGTTCATGGAAGCTTCGACAAAGTTTTTGCCTTCGAAAGGAAAACGTTTTCCGTCTTCTTTCAATGCAAACGATGCGTTAGGAGCCAATACCGGAATGGTAATCTGGTCAAGTAAAGTAGTACCGTTAGAGTCATAAAGTCCGATCCAGTTTTCTTGTGTAGGATCGAGTGTAAAATTTAGATGGAACGTACCTCGTTGTGGCAAGTTATCAGCCCAGAAAAGCAGATGCTGACGCGGATGGATCTTTGTCTGCATATCTCCTTTGGGGATAGGGTACATCATACTTACCCGTTCTTCAACACTTAAGTTCGGGTTCAGAACTCGTTTATCGTTCGTTAGGTAGCAGCTTCTGATGTCAACAGTGGCAAAAGAGGTATTGAAGATTTCGATCCAGGGACTGTGTTGACCGTAGTCGTCCTGAAAGCCATCTGTGTTTGATGTCAATACTTCGTTGATGACCAGACTCTTTGCTCCCTGCCCGTATGCACTTCCGCATACGAACATGAACAGAACGATAAGTATTCCTATATTTCTTTTATTCATAACAGTTTGTTCGTTATTAATGTTACAATGGAATATTACCGTGCTTCTTGGCAGGGTTTGTTAACTTCTTGGTTTGCAATTGTTGCAATGCACGAATGATACGGAAACGAGTATTTCTCGGCTCGATCACATCATCGATGTAACCATATTTTGCAGCATTGTATGGATTAGCAAACAGCTTGGTGTATTCTGCTTCTTTTTCGGCCATGAATGCAGCTGGATCAGCAGCTTCTTTGGCTTCTTTAGCATACAATACAGCTACTGCGCCGGCACCACCCATTACAGCGATTTCGGCCGTTGGCCATGCATAGTTCATATCGCCGCGAAGCTGTTTACAGCTCATTACGATATGCGAACCACCGTACGATTTACGCAGGGTAACCGTTACCTTAGGCACAGTTGCTTCACCGTAAGCATAAAGTAATTTAGCACCATGCAGAATAACACCGTTGTACTCTTGACCTGTACCCGGAAGGAATCCAGGAACGTCGACCAATGTTACCAATGGAATGTTGAACGCATCGCAAAAACGAACGAAACGTGCTGCCTTGCGTGAAGCATTGCTATCAAGCACACCGGCAAGGAATTTAGGTTGATTAGCGATCAAACCTACCGATTGTCCGTTGAAACGAGTGAAACCGATGATGATATTCTTTGCGTAGTCTTTTTGGATTTCGAGGAATTCGCCGTTATCGACAATTGCACCGATCACTTCGTACATATCATACGGTTTGTTGGGGCTATCGGGGATAATTTCGTTCAATGAGTCTTCCAAACGGTCGATAGGGTCGGTACAAGTAATAACCGGAGCCTCTTCGAGGTTGTTTTGTGGAATAAAGCTAAGCAGCTTGCGGATAATAGACAAACCTTCTTCGCCGGTAGAGGCAGTGAAGTGTGTTACACCCGATTTAGAAGCATGTACGCTTGCACCACCCAGGTCTTCTTGTGACACATCTTCGCCGGTCACTGTTTTTACTACAGCAGGGCCGGTAAGGAACATATAAGAAGTACCCTCGGTCATCAATGTAAAGTCGGTCAATGCAGGAGAGTAAACAGCACCACCTGCGCAAGGACCAAAGATTCCTGAGATTTGAGGAATTACACCCGATGCCATGATGTTACGTTGGAAAATTTCAGCATATCCACCCAAAGCATTGATACCTTCTTGAATACGTGCACCACCTGAGTCATTGATACCGATACAAGGTGCACCCATCTTCATGGCTTGATCCATTACTTTGCAAATTTTCTGCGCCATGGTTTCCGATAGAGAACCACCAAATACGGTGAAATCTTGTGCAAAAACATATACTAATCTTCCTTCGATGGTACCATATCCTGTAACGACGCCATCACCCAGATAATGTTTTTTATCTTGGCCGAAGTTGGTACATCTGTGTTGTACAAACATGTCCATTTCTTCGAAGCTGCCTTCATCAAGCAGTTGGGCTATACGCTCACGGGCTGTATATTTGCCTTTGGCGTGTTGCTTCTCAATAGCTTTTTCGCCACCACCTAAACGAGCTTGAGCACGAAGTTCAATAAGCTCTTTTACTTTTTCAAGCTGGTTACTCATGAATTTTTTATTTTTAAGAGTTAATATTAACGATGAATCAATAGCTTAATGTTCGCAGAGTTCTGTCAGTACACCTAAAGTTGATTTGGGGTGAAGAAAAGCGATGTTCAAACCTTCGGCGCCTTTGCGGGGTGCTTTGTCGATCAAACGAATCTCTTTCGATTCGAGTTCGGTTAATGCATTCGCTACACCATCCTCTACAGCAAATGCGATGTGGTGAACACCTACTCCTTTGTTCTCAATAAACTTAGCGATTGTGCTTTCTTCGCAGGTAGGTTCTAAAAGCTCAATTTTAGTATCGCCTACTTTAAGGAAAGCAGTTCTTACTTTTTGATCTTCTACAGTTTCGATGTTGTAGCATTTCAAACCTAATACGTTTTCATAATACGGTAGAGCCTCTTCGATGCTTTTTACAGCGATTCCGAGGTGTTCAATGTGTGAAATCTTCATAACGATATTTTTTATTTTAGTGTTAAATATGTTTCAAAGGGTCTAAAACAGCACAAAGAAAGGCAATAATTGCATAATAAAGAAATATTTCTTCATATAATTATGGGTTTATTTGATTTCGAGAAGTATTTTTTGTATTATCAAAAATGAATAAGTAGGTAGATGACGATTTGACGGGATGTAAGCTAATTTGGGGTGCGAACTGCTTATTGTGAGACTGATTGTCCGATAATAAGGATTTATGCGATAAATGTTTAGCAAATTGAAAATATCACTTCGTGTCTATATGCGTGGAATTTTGTGTGAAAGCTTCTCGTTTTGTTGGCTTTATTCTCAATTTATCAAGTAGTTCGATGCTAAACATATATACGGGTTAGTAAGTTGTTTAGCCAACTCCATCGAAAGCGAAACCACCGGCGGGTACTGCTTTGTTTGCCCCCGAACCGAAGAACGAATTCGCGATAGCCATGTCTTTTGAAAGGCAAGCCTACATCCATGAATTCTAAGTGCTGATACCCCCGCTCGTGGGCATCTTTTAGTGCTGCCCATACGGCTAGAATACCCGGGTTTTGAAGTGCGTGACTCTTACGCATACCCCCTGAGAACCAAAGATATGCATTGTCTCCCGAATACACACAGGATGATCCGCCTATAATTCTATCCTTATGCTTAATGATAAATATCTTCCCTTGTTTTTTCTGTATCAGTCGGTTGTCCATATGACGGAAAAACTCAATATTGGGGAAGTATTTACGGATGTGCGAAGAGTACACATGGTGTAGCATTTTCGAGAACTCTCTCACATCTTCGATGCTATCTGCTTCTTCGATGATTGCTCCGTTCTTCAGTCCTTTCTTTACTTGTCTGATACGCGAAGGACTGAAACGCTCTTCCGGTGAGTTAGTGCTGTGCAGCGAGTTTCGTACTCGTAGCCAATTAACGGGGAAGTAGTTGTTTTGTCGGAAATGCTTGTATCCGAATATGGCATTTTCCAGGTTGCGGAATTCGATTAGAAAAGAGTGACGTTGCATCTCTTTAGTCAAGTGTTCGAGCATTTCTCCAAAGGTCGCCTCTTTATCTATCTCATTATCTAGATATTCTCCTGTACCATAAACTTCACATTGTTTGATGATGAAGGGTGGGAAGCATCGTCGGCTGGTTCGGGAAGCTGCCAATAGCTTAGCTATTGGTTTTTCGTTTTCGGAAGCCACAATAAGCAAAGGGGTATAGCCCGGCGTTGCTTCATAGGTTTGAAACAACTCTTTGGAATGAAAGGTATTGCTTCCCGGAAGTTCGGGTATTTCAGTTCCACGATAATAGGTCGTTAGTTTTAGTGGCATCTTGCTACAAATTTACACTTTTTATTTCTCTTTTAACAAGGAAAATAACATTTTTGTTGCCAGTAGTGTTGGAAATAGGTTCTTTATTCTTTTCTTTGCGCCTTTTTTGCAGTTAAGTGAGTACACTTTTATAAATGATTAGTCCTATTCAAATAAGATCCGGTGAATACTGAATCATGAGTTCGTGTGTATTAATTATTAAAGTAACTTTAGAACAGATGAAAAATTACACGTTGATCGGAACGTTAGGGAGCCGATGCAAGCATACTCCGATGATAGTAGGACTAAGTTTTGCTCTATGCTCTTCTCTTCCTTCTTTTGCTTATGCCGATGATGCCATGCGTCATGTTGAGGCAATACAGCTGTCGCAGCAAATAAAAAAAATAAGCGGCGTTGTTGTTGACGAAATAGGAGAGCCACTCATTGGTGTTTCCGTATTAGTAAAAGGAACCTCTAACGGAACAATTACCAACCTTGACGGTCAGTTCTCAATTGACCTTTCGGGTGGACAAAAGGAGTTGGTTATTTCTTATATTGGCTATAAGAACCAAACTATTGTTGTAGGTAGTCATACACAGTTAACCGTTAAGTTAGAACCCGATACCAAAACACTCGACGAAGTGGTGGTGGTTGGTTACGGTACGGTGAAGAAACGCGACCTGACGGGTGCCGTTGTTTCTGTGAAAAGTGACGATATTACAATGAATCCGGGTAGCAATCCTTTGCAGGCATTGCAAGGAAAAGTAGCCGGGTTGGACATTACGAAAACATCGGGGCAAGCAGGTGCAGGTGTTACTATGCAGTTGCGCGGAACGCGCTCTTTTACTGCGAGTGGAAATCCCACTTGTATTATCGACGGTATGCCCGGCGATTTCTCTACATTGAATCCTAACGATATTGAGTCTATCGAAGTATTGAAAGATGCTTCTTCGACTGCCGTATATGGATCAGCTGGTGCCAATGGTGTAATTATTATTACAACCAAGAGTGCCAAAGAGGGAAAGATAAATGTGAGTTTCAATGCTTATGCCGGTTTTAACGGATGGGCCAAGACTCCTACTATGCGTTCGGGAGAGAGTTATATCCAAGGATTGCGCGATGCTAATATAGCCACAGGCAACTGGAATTCTCCAGCCGATGATGAACGAATTATCAATGGGCTGGGTGCAGGAGCCTACGATCTCTACTTGCAAGGCAAATATATTGATTGGGCCGATGAGCTGATGCAAAACAGCATGACACAGAATTACAGTGTGTCCGTAGCCGGTGGAACTGAAAAAACGAAAGCCTATTTCTCACTCAACTTCTCGGACGAGAACGGTCAGTATACCGGCGATAATTATAAGGTATATTCTACCAATATGCGTATTGATCATAAAATTACTAATTGGCTCAAAGCAGGTGTCAATATGCAGGCTTCGTATGTGCATCAGAATAAAGCTTATGCTAAATTAGACAAGGCATTAACGTCTTGTCCGCTGGGCGAGATATACGATGAAAATGGAAAGATGAATGTAGACCCTGTTGCCGGGGGAGGCATGGTAAATCTATTGCTTAATACACAGCCGAATACCTACAAAGATCAGGGGCAAAATTTCAAGATTTATTTTAATCCGTATATTGAACTCAACCCATTGAAGGGGCTTTCGATCATTTCGCGTATAGGTGCGTCGTTGAACTATAACCGAAAAAACTATTTTCAAGGGCAAGGTTCTTATCAGTATTATATAGCCGGGGGTACCAATGTAACAGGTGTGAACCAGAATGTGTTTGCATCGATTACGCAAAACCGCGGATATAACTATAAATGGGAGAATGTAGTGACGTATAACTTCAAGATTAAGAATGATCATGATTTTACGCTTACTGGTGTTACAACCTGGAACCATGACCAATCGGATAATACCTTCCAGAAACAAGATAATATTGTCGATAATAAACTCTTGTGGCATGGTATGAACTCTAAAAGTGGCGATGTCACCAGTTCGTACGATATGTCTAAGGGTCTCGGGTTGATTGGACGTTTGAACTATTCTTATTTAGGACGCTACCTCTTTTCGGCATCTGTGCGTTACGATGGCTCTTCGCGTCTGGCCAAAGACACTCGTTGGAATACCTTCCCTGCTGCATCGGTAGCCTGGAGAATTTCTGACGAATCGTTTATGGAAGAAACTAAAAACTGGTTGGATAACCTGAAATTGCGTGTGGGATACGGTGTAACCGGAACAGCCAATATCGACCCTTACTCTTCGGTATCTCGACTGGAAACCGGATTTACAAGCATCGGAGGCGTTCAGGAAACGATCTATAACTTCTCTCAGAATTATGCTAATCCTAATTTAGGTTGGGAGAAATCATACAATACCAACATAGGTGTCGATATGGCATTTTTGAACAATCGTATTGACTTCACTGCCGATTATTATATTACAAAAACCGAAGGTGTGATTTGGAAGAAAGAGCTTCCGGTTGTAAATGGTGCGTACAATGCTTCGAGCTTGTATTATACCAATATGAATCTCTGTTCGACTAAAAACTCGGGTATTGAACTGGCTTTGAAAACCCGCAATATTGAAACGAAAGATTTTACCTGGAATTCAGCGCTTACCTTCTCTTATAATAAAGAAAAGATTCTTTCGCTGATGGATGGAACTTCTGACAATATCAAAAACTCGGGAAGCGACTATACTCTTTCGAAAGGATATGCTATCAACTCTTATTATCAGTACAAGGTGCTGGGTATCTGGCAAACAAACGAAGCGGCCGATGCAGCTGTGTTTGGTGCTAAACCCGGTGATATTAAAATCGACATTCCGGGTATGAATAAAGAGGCCGATGGTAAATGGTATAAGACCGAAACCGATGCCAATGGAAATGAAGTGAAGAAGTACTATACGGCTGATTCGGTCTATTCACCTGGAGAGAAGGATTATCAAGTGATCGGGCATAACTCACCCGATTTTACGTTGGGCTTTCAGAACACCTTTACTTATAAAAGTTTTGACCTGAGTGTATATGCCTATATGCGCTGGGGGCAGATGATTAAGTATGATATGCTCGCCTCTTACGATCCTACGGGCAAGGGCAACTTCCCCGAATATTTCAACTACTGGACAGAGTCGAATCCCTCGAACGATTTTCCGGCTATCAACGCCAACAGAGAGATCAATGACTATACCGGATATTATGCTTTGAACTATGTTGACGGATCGTTCTTTAAAATAAAAAATATCACACTGGGCTATACCCTACCCGGCAAAATTGCTAAAAAAGCAGGCATCGATCGCTTTAGGGTGTATGCTACCATGACCAATCCGTTTGTATTTGCCAAGAGTCATCTGTTGAAGGAATATGATCCGGAGATGAATGGTAGTTTGAATTACCCGCTGACCAAGCAATTAGTATTTGGTGTTAATCTGTCATTTTAAAAACTAAGAAACCATGAAGAAAATAATATATAAAGTGGCCCTTGTCTTTTGTGCTGCAACAACACTATATTCTTGCTCGTTGGACGAATATAATCCTGCTGCCATTACTGCCGACGACTCGGTGGGTTGGAAAGGCCTTTTAAACTATTGCTATACGCCCCTATACTCACAGCTCTTTTCGGCTACCGATTATTTGGGAGTAGCCGAAGCTGGAACCGATATCTGGCTAACCGCCAATAATAAAACCAATACACAACAATTGTTTTATTATGAAGGAATGAATACCAGTACCAACGGTACGAAGAAGCTCTTTACACAGGCTTATTCGATGATAAACTCATGCAATGCGGTTATCAACCGTTCGGTCAATATTACCGATGCACCTGCATCGGAGGTAAAGCAACTTACTGCCGAGGCTCATTGCCTGCGTGCGTATTACTACCTCCTGCTAACTACGCATTACGGCAATATTACCCTCAACCTCAAAGAGGCAACCGAAGGACTCGTGATGCGTCCGCAGCGCAATACGATCGAAGAAATCTATGCTCAGATTATTGATGATTTAAAACTGGCTGTTGATGGTTTAGAGGTAAAACCCTATAAAAACAACTATGCCCGCGTTTGTAAGAAAACAGCTTTAGGCCTGCTGGCACGTGTTTATGCACAAGGAGCCGGAGAGGGATTAAAGGAAAATGGCAAGTCTTATTGGGAAAGAGCCAAAGAGGTGTCGGAGGATTTGATTGCCAATATGGATGCCTACGGAGCTTATTTATATCAGGATGTAGCTGAGGTATGGTCGCATGCCAATAACCGCAGCAACAAAGAGGCACTTTTTGTCGCTTCGGGCCCTCAGGCAGGTACACCCGCCTATGAATACGGTTCGGCAAGTAATAAACTGTTTGCTTATACCATGGCCAATCCGTACAAACTAAACGATGTGTATAAACATGCCGATAAGGCGAATTATTTATATGGGCGTGTCAACAGTGGATTGTTTGCCCCTTCCAAGTACTTGATCGATTGCTTCGATGCCACCTATGACAAACGCTGGGAGAACTCTTTTGTTACCGCTTTCGCAAACTTCTCAATGGTTCAGCCTGCCTGGTCGGAATACGAAAAGCAAATTGTGACACTGACAGCCGATATTTGCCGTAAATACGGTATTGCAGCCGAACACGTTGGCAAGAAGATTTATCCCTATGCCGATGTCAATGCAATTAATCGTGCGCAAGGCGGCAATCAATACGTCGCTTCCGTATGGCCTAAGGGAGATTACAGCGGCGATGTAAAGCGATTGCAAAAAACGAATAATATATATGCCCATACGTATCCATTGCCCGAAGATGAAAATCGCTTTCCCATCTATCTGTCCAAAGACCCGCTATCGGCTGCTCAAAAGGCCAAACGTGCCTATGTCTGTATCAATATAGACGACTTGTTTGATGGTGAAGGCAATTACAAAGCCAACTCTTTTGACGGAACCGAGTCTTATCAATTATTTCCATCGCTCTCTAAGTTCAACTGGTCGTATGACGGCATGTGCAACGGAAGTAATTTGCAGATTAAAACAGGCGATATGTTTATCATGCGTATGGCCGAGGTTTATCTGATCGCTGCCGAAGCCAACCAGCAGTTGGGCAATGGCGAAAAGGCTGCCAGCTACTTGAATGTGCTTCGTAAACGTGCTTGCCGCAATGCTGCTGACTTCGAAACGCATATGAAACTCACTACTGCTACGGAAGATGATATTTTTGATGAATATGCTCGCGAACTTTGCGGAGAGTTTAGTCGTTGGGCGTTGCTAAAGCGTCACAAAGCATTTGAGACTCGTTTGCCTAAATATAATAAACGTGCTGCTCAGGGATTTAATGCTTCCTTGCACTACCTTCGCCCGATTTCGTATGACTTCTTGAACCAGATTGAGAACGGAGATGAATACGGTACAAATGGTTACTAACTCAGGTTTTACTGATTCATAAAGACAAGTAGAAAAAAGCCGGCGGACTTTTTGAAAAAGCCGGCGGGAAAAATAAAAAAGCTGGCGGCGTTTTCAGAAAATGCCGCCAGCTTTTTGTTCACTAACGAGCACGTTTATACAATGCGCCTTTCCTCTACTCTTGTTTAGTCATGCCATAAGCGATGGGGAGGGGGATGCCCGCATAGAAACACTTTTTCGTTTGATTCGTTTTTTGGAAATAATGCCGTATCTTTGCCATCATCTTTAACTACAAAGACTAAAATAATCGTATGGAAAATTTCAGTGAACTAATTAAGAACCGCCGCAGTATGCGGAAATTTACCGATCAAGAGCTTTCGCAAGAAGAAGTTGTGGCACTATTTAAAGCGGCACTGATGGCTCCCACGTCGAAGCGTAGTAACTGTTGGCAGTTTATTGCCGTAGACGATAAAGAGACGCTCAAAGAACTGTCTCACTGCAAGGAACATGGAGCCTCTTTTCTGGCCGATGGTGCGTTGGCCATTGTTGTAACAGCCGATCCATTGGCGAGTGATGTTTGGATCGAGGATGCCTCTATCGCTTCGATCATGATACAGTTACAGGCCGAAGACCTTGGATTGGGCAGTTGCTGGATACAGATTCGCGAACGCGTTACGAGTACAGGCATGCCCTCTGATGAGTATGTGCGTGGTGTATTGGACATCCCTTTACAGCTTCAAGTTGTTTCGATTATCGTGGTAGGACGAAAAGGGATGGAGCGCAAACCCTTTGATGAATCGCATTTGCAATGGGAGAAAATTCATATCAATAAATTCGGAGGGCAATAAGCGTGAGTGTGGTCAAAGAGAATAAGATGAATAGAAGTATAGAAGATACCCCGATCGTATTTATCGGTGCAGGCAACCTGGCTACCAACCTGGCAAAGGCTCTTTACCGGAAAGGTTTCAGGATAGAGCAGGTGTATAGTCGCACGCAGGAGTCGGCCAGTACGTTGGCGGAGCTGGTAGAAGCTGCTTATACCACCCGGTTGGATGAGGTGCTCACGGATGCGAAGCTATACATTGTTTCACTAAAGGATTCGGCTTTGACAGAGTTGCTACCGCTCATTGCAGCCGGAAAGAGCAATGCCCTGCTGGTACATACTGCCGGAAGCCTTCCGATGAGTATCTGGCAAGATTATGCCGGGCGTTATGGGGTGTTTTATCCCATGCAAACGTTTAGCAAATCGCGTGAAGTAAACTTTCGGGAAATTCCATTTTTCATTGAAGCAAGCAGGGAAGAGGATGCCCTATTGTTAAAGGCAATTGCCTCTACACTCTCTCAACGAGTATACGATGCCGACTCCGAACAGCGCAAAAGCCTTCACCTGGCGGCTGTGTTTACCTGCAACTTTACCAACCATATGTATGCCTTGGCTGCGGAGTTATTGAACAAGTATCATTTGCCGTTTGATGTCATGTTGCCACTCATTGATGAAACAGCCCGTAAGGTGCATGAACTGGAACCGCATGCTGCGCAAACCGGCCCTGCCATTCGTTATGATACCAATGTGATCAACGATCATTTGGCAATGTTGGTCGACGATTCGGAGATGCAACAGTTGTACGAGCAGATCAGTCAAAGTATTTTTCACCGTTCGGTGTCTGATAAGCATTAATTTTTTTATTTACTTTAAAGTGAACCAATGAGTACTATCAATTACGATTTAACCCGGATAAAAGCACTGGCCTTTGATGTAGACGGTGTGTTGAGTGCCGATGTCATTCCACTCCACCCATCGGGCGAACCGATGCGTACTGTTAATATAAAAGACGGGTATGCCCTTCAACTTGCCGTAAAGAAAGGATTTAAGGTGGCTATCATTACGGGTGGACGAACCGACGCCGTTCGGCAACGTTTTGCCGGTTTGGGAGTGACCGATCTGTATATGGGATCGGCAGTGAAGATACACGACTATCGTCATTTTCGCGATAAATACAACCTCAAAGATGAGGAAATTCTCTATATGGGAGATGATATTCCCGATATTGAAGTGATGCGTGAGTGTGGCCTGCCTTGTTGTCCCAAGGATGCTGCCTTTGAAGCCAAGGCGGTAGCTCGTTATATCTCCTACGCCGAAGGCGGCTATGGTTGCGGTAGGGATGTGATTGAACAAGTAATGAAGGTGCACGGCAAGTGGATGGCCGATGATGCTTTCGGATGGTAATCTATAATTAATAAAGAGCTTTATGCTTGAAAACTTAAAGAAATTCAACATTATATTAGCTTCCAACTCTCCGAGAAGGAAACAACTTTTGTCTGATTTAGGTGTCGATTATGTAGTAAGAACCTTACCCGATGTAGATGAATCTTATCCCGATTCGCTTGTTGGCGAGGAAATTCCCGCCTATATCTCCCAAACCAAAGCAGAGGCTTATCGTAAAACGATGCATCCCGACGAACTTATCATTACAGCCGATACCATTGTGTGGCTGGATGGTAAGGTATTGGGCAAGCCGGCTAATCGAGAAGAGGCTTGTGCAATGCTTCACGAACTATCGGGTAAGGAGCACGAAGTGTTTACAGGGGTAAGCCTGACTACTTGTTCGTGGCAAAGAACGTTTACGGCTGCTACCGGCGTCACCTTTGCAACACTGAGCAAAGAGGAGATCGAATATTATGTCGATACATACAGCCCTTTGGATAAAGCAGGTTCGTACGGTATACAGGAGTGGATCGGATTCATTGGAGTTCAAGGTATCCGGGGTAGTTACTTCAATGTTATGGGTCTCCCGATACAGAGGCTGTACCGGGAGCTGGTAAAGCTATAATCAGACCGATTAAATAAGATCGAGCATCAGCGGAATATCCTCTTCCGCGATGCCTTGTTCGAGCAAGAACGGAGCATCTTTCTTGAAAGCCTCGATAAATGCATCACGACCTTCGCCCAATTCGGCTGCCTTGCTATACATCGCAATGGCTTTGCTTGTTTGTTTAGATACCCAGTAAACGTGTCCCGCGTTCAGGTAGTCAACCGGTAAAGGTTTACGTTCTATGATTTTCTCATAATACTTGGCAGCCTGTTCGTGTTTCCCTTTTACAAAAGAGCACCAGCTGATACCACGCCATGCCTTTATACTATTGTTTTCCAGAAAATCCAGTTTAAAGAAATAGTTCAATGCTTCATCGTACTGTTTCAGTTCGGCAAGGCAATGAGCCATATAGAATACGATGTTTTTATTATCCGGTGCAGTTAACTCTACTCTGCGATAATATATGAGCGCTTCCGTGAAATGACCTGTAAGGCGATAGCACGTGGCCAGGTGTCGGTTGGTCCATATATTATCCGGCTTAATCGTATCTGCCTTCAAGTAGGCTGCAATGGCTTCTTGTCTTCTGCCTTGCTTTTGCAGTGCATACCCCATACGTTGATAGAATTCATCGGTTGCTTCGGGGCACTCTTTCATGGTCAATACCTGTTGATACAGTTCGACAGCCTCGTTCCAATGTTCTTTGGATAGATGATAATGAGCCAGATGAATCAGGAAGTCGGGATGATACAGCATTCCTTTCAATAAAGGTACCTGATACAGCGCTATCTTCTCTTTAAAAATATCCGTAAACTCCATTCTTCGTTGGTTGAGTTTATAGAAGCGATATAAGTCGTGCAGGTATTGATTGCTTACCGTGGTGGGGCGGTCATTGAATTTTCTCAGCTCTTCCCACTTCGCTTGATCCGAAAAGGCCTCTGCTTGTTGCTCGGTTAGCTGACTGAATACCATATCGCGTTGTGCCTTCGGAAAGCTTTGCATGATGAAAAACAGTGAATACTTATCGTTGTTGCAAAACAATCCCGATTGTATAATGGTGTCCAAGACGTCATTCTGGTCGTTCTGTTCTTTCGACTGCTTGATGATGCTCGAATGTTTTTTGTCGAACGGATAGAACCAATTCTGTGTTTCGCGAAAGAAAGGAAAGCTTTTCAATGCCGAGAAAGTACTCATGTTTACATCGGCTCCTTCCATTTGCAGTTCATTCATCTCCCTTAACTTTTCGCCCAATTTAGGCTCATCCAACATGCTTGTCCAGTCGGGGTTGCGATCGTCTTTTTCTTCGTCCGACTCCTCGAAACCAAACTTCATATTGCGTATGGACGAAACGTTCTTGATCATTTCGGGGATAATCTCCTCGCGCATCTTCTTATCAATCTTTTCTGTCTCCTGCGACAACAGTATTTGACGCTGTATGAGCATCAAGTCTTTATCCAACTGCTTGACTTCATTGAGCGAAGCAATGCGGTTCTCTATCGCCGGATACAGATGCAGGCGATCGGAGTAACGATGAAAGGCGAAAGCCATACCTATCAAACCCCGTTGCCCAATTTGTGTGTTGCTGTGTTGATAAGCGTCCATCAGCCAGAGGAGTTTACGAACATCAAAGCATTCGAGCAAACTCATCGTAACCGCACTGACAAATAAGCACAGGTCACTTTCTAACAGCAGTTCCGACTCCAACATCGTTTTTGCCTGTTCCGCTTCGGCCGAGCTCCATACGCTATTGGTCCATGTTTGCAAAAAAAGTAATTTCAAGGTGTCTTCATGCCGCGTCAATACTTCATCCTGTTTCTGCTCGGTGAGCAGACAGCTCACTGCCAAGTCGTCATTGAACGACTCGAGGATATGGCGTATCTGATCCATATCGCGATGCGTTGATTCCGAAGCTTGCTTTTTGCGGTATATGTGGTAAAGATGGTCGGAGTGACTATCGAGAAGCAATAAGCGAGCCTGATCGGTTATCTCTAATGCCTGAGTTTGAATTTTTATGTATAAACTCTTTCGTCCCGGGTCTGCTATTCCCTCCTGCATGTATTGCAGCATATAGTTATAAGCGACTTGCATCTCCTCAAATCGATTTCGCAGGTTCCAATCTGAGCATTGCCACAGATACGACTCCAATTGATAGATCGCTTCTTTCAATCTCCTTTGGTTAATCAAAAGAAGTATCTGGGTGTATTGCTGATTGATGGTTTGTTCATTCATAACTTTTTCTGTTTATTTCTTTCCTATCCAGGTAAGGCGCTTCCAAAGTCCTTCAAACGGACCATGCTTGTGATGATTCATCCACCACGAGCAGAACGCCATTTGTAGTAGAACAAAAACGATGCCAAAAAGAAAACTATAAGTAATGCCCAAGTAGCGCCCTAGCTCAAAGCCCCAATGATAAAAGAGGAGGGAGCCTATGACGGATTGTCCGATGTAGTTTGTCATACTCATTTTTCCATAGGAGGTGAATCGCATGAAGAAACTACGGTCGTGTACCCGGTAGAATGTGATTAACAAACCACTCACCAATACCACCATGAAGCTGAGGTTGCTCAATGAACTAACAATGATACCTAATGGTGCCAATAGTGCTCCACGACTTATAAATTCGGGTAGCATGGCATTTAGCCCATATAGAGGGAAGAAGCACAGCAGCGAGATGGCAAGAGCTTTGAGCCAAATGCGCTCGTGCTGTTCGCTATAAAGGAAGAGTCCTCGGCGGCCTACGAGCATACCGAACAGGAAGAGTCCCGGCGTTTGCATGATGCGTCCATGCTCCAACGCCCATGTCATATTGGCCATTTGCCCTTCCCATAAATTCATGCGGAGGGTTTCGAGGAAGGTACCATTCTTTTGCACCTCGAAGGCTATACCGAAGTAATGGCTTGCCAAGCTTTTGCCCGCTTCGTAATCGGGGTTGCAGAGTGCCCAAATCACTTTTCCCCAATCTAACGGCTGTAAGATTAAGATCAGTGCTACCCAAGCGACTGTACGGTCGCTCAATCGGCAGAAGAGGGGGAGTATGATGCCAAGTAAGGCATACATAGTTAATATCTCTCCGGTGAAGAAAGCTGCATTAAACTGTCCTATAACGAAAAGGATGCAAAGTCTCCAGAGAAATCGCAGCCTGAAATCCTTTCCTTGTCGTTGTTGGTTGTTATCCTGAATGTAAAAGCTAAAACCAAACAACAGAGCAAACACAGCGTATGCTTTGCCTCCAAAAGCAAAAAAGAGTCCGCGCCAGATGGCTTGATCGGTAAACTTCATCCATTCGAAAGGTACACTTTCGGGAAAGGAGTAAAAGTTAAAGTGCTCAATGCTGTGAAGAACGATAATTCCCATCACCGCAAGTCCTCTAAGCACATCGGCTACATCTACGCGTACATTCCTATCGGATAATTTCTCTTTCATACGATTAAAATCTTACTTGTATTTGTGTTTGTATGAGATTAGAACCTTCTCCTCCCTTGGGTTCTTGACGGGTGTACTGTGCCTGCAAACGGCATTTGGGGTAGAACCAGTATTGAAGACCGGCTACATAGTTGGCTTGCTGATTGCCTATTCGTCCATGGTCGAAGTAGTCTACCGAGGCAATCATCTCCAATTTCGAGATAAGTTGTACGCAGCCTGTGGCATACATACCGCTTCTTCTCACTCCGTTGTCTTTGCCCGACAGGTATTCTGTACGCAGGCTGGCTCTGGATCCGGTAAGTATAGCTCCGGCACTCCAGCGGTTGCGCGAATAGTTTTGACCTACGGCTATGCCGGCCTCCTCTGCCTGAGCCATTGCATGTCCGGTTCCTGCAATAAATGATCCACCTATCGAAAGCCATTTTGTGGGATTCAGCATCAGGTAACCGATTACATCTTTTTGATTGTTCTTGTCTTTCACGTTGATGCCTTGCCCGTTCATTACCGCCAACTTATAAGTTACGAGTTTTTTGAACAAGTCTCCATAGATCATCAAACCGATATCTCGTCCGCCGTTGCCTACGATCAGCTTGTCTGCATTAGTAACTCCCGCCAGACAGTTGGTTGCCTGCGCATAGCAGTTGATAAGCTCGACAGTGCTTAGCGATAATTGATTTTCGAATGTATAGGGTGTTTTAAATTGTCCCATTCGTGCCGATAATCCGGGCATGATGTGGTAGTCGGTATATAGTTCGAGCAACTTGGTTGCGTCGGCGAAATTACACATGAAATAGCACGACCATTTGTCGGTTATCTTTCCGTCGACCATTAAAATAGCTCGTTTTACATCGAAGCTGTTATTGGGCTGTACGGCATCATCATAGGTATATCCCACTTGTCCGTATCCCGATAAGCTGATGCGTTCTTTGAGCGTATTTACTACCGTGTTAAGTGTCTCTTGAGCCATTAAGTTGCCCATCGCCAGCAGGGTAAGCGTGGTGATCAGTAATTTTCGCATGTTATTTACGTATAGTTATTTAAAAGTGATAAATGTAGTGTCGACTAAGTTGGTACACTGATAATTGGGCGATATACGCCCTTTGGCCTTTAGCCAGGCAATGGCTTTTTCGATCTCTTGAGTCGATGCACGTGCAGCCGGCTCGTATGCAGGAAGAATCAGTAAACCCGTCATTGCTTCCGGTATGCCGGTTTCTTCCATTAGTAGTTGTTTCCACTCTTTTAGTGGGTGTTTCTGTAAGTAGGCTACCGCCCGATTGTATCCATCGACCAGTAGTTTGATCTCCTCCTCCTTTTCGTTCAGAGCCTTTTGGGTAAAGGCAGTTGCAGTCATTTCTATGCCCAACTCACGTGTACTGATAAGCGAACGGTAACCGCCTCTCATGGCCATGGTAGCGTATGGATCGGGTAGAAACGAGGCATCTATCTGTCCGTATTGCATCATTTGCAAACGAATGGGTATTTGCCCTATCTCGGGCATGTTTACTTCGGAGGTAGATATGCTGTTCTTCTGTAAAAGCAGATCGGTTGCATATTCTACTACGGTATTGCGTGATACGGCTATGTTTTTTGTTGGCAATTGCTTGCAATTACTGATACCGCTTGATGGCGAAACAACGAAACAGAGGTATCCGTTGTTTCTCATAATAATGCCCATGGGGGTTTGATGAACCTGTAGCATAATGGTGCTTGGATAGTCGGTTATGGCACCGTCTATCTGTCCTGACTGCAAGGCTGCATCGCGATCGCTTGGCGAGTCGAAATGCATGAGGTTTACCGTAATGCCGAGCGAGTCGTAGATGCTCAGTCTTTGTGCTACAACGAAAGGAAAGCCGTCCATAGTAGTCATTACACCCAAGTTGACCGGTTGTAATTGTTCGGCTCTATGTGTGCTCGACTCTCTTTTCTTGTCACCTGTACACGCCGATATCAAGATGAAAATGCATCCGATCAATAGCCATACCTGTTTCATAGCAATGTGTTTTTATAAAAAAGGGCAGCTCTTTTTTAAGCAAAGAGCTGCCTTTCTTATTTCTTTCAGGACATAATTGGTTATTTACTCCTCGATAGCTGCAATACCCGGAAGTACTTTTCCCTCGATAGCTTCGAGCAAAGCACCACCGCCGGTTGATACGTAAGATACGCCATCAGCCAAACCGAACTTGTTTACACAAGCTACTGAGTCGCCACCACCTACGAGAGAGAAAGCGCCGTTCTTGGTTGCTTCGACGATAGCTTCGCCCAACGCTTTTGAGCCGTGGCTAAAGTTATCGAATTCGAATACACCGGTAGGACCATTCCATAGAATCGTTTTAGAGTTCTTGATGATGTTTCCGAAAAGCTCTTCTGTCTTCGGACCGATATCAAGACCTTGCCATCCATCAGGTATTTCGTTAGCGTTGCAAACCTTGATGTTCGCATCGTTAGAGAATGAATCGGCAATTCTATCGTCAACAGCCAATACTAAGTTTACACCTTTGTCTTTAGCCTTTTGGATCAGTTCCAATGCCAGGTCGAGTTTGTCGTCTTCGCAGATAGAGTTACCGATCTTGCCGCCCAATGCTTTTGAGAAGGTATACGTCATACCACCTGCAATAATCAGGTTGTCTACTTTACCCAATAGGTTTTCGATAATTTCGATTTTAGAAGAAACTTTCGAACCACCCATGATAGCGGTAAACGGACGGTTGATGTCTTTCAGCACCTTTTCAACTGCTTTCACTTCTTTTTCCATCAAGTAGCCGAACATCTTGTTGTCTACACTGAAATATTTAGCGATCAATGCAGTCGATGCATGTGCGCGGTGAGCTGTACCGAATGCGTCGTTTACATAACAATCGGCATAAGAAGCCAATTTCTTTGTAAACTCTTTCTGGCTTTCTTTCACAGCTTTTTTGGCAGCTGCTTTTTCTTCGTCTGTAGCGTCTTCGGCCAAACCTCTTGGTTTGCCTTCTTCTTCAGCGTAGAAACGGAGGTTCTCGAGTAGTAATACTTCACCCGGTTTCAAAGCAGCCGATTTGCTGGCAGCTTCTTCGCCCATGCAATCGTTGGCAAACTGAACCTCAACACCAAGCAGTTCTGAAACGTGTTTCTGGATATGTTTCAATGAAAACTTATCTGCAGGACCTTTCGGACGACCCAAATGTGAGCCGATGATCACACTACCACCATCACCCAAAATCTTCTTCAGGGTAGGAAGTGCAGCGCGAATACGAGTGTCGTCAGTGATGTTGAAGTTTTCGTCCAAAGGTACATTGAAGTCCACGCGAACGAATGCCTTTTTGCCGGCAAAATTGAATTTGTCAATTGTTTGCATAATACTCTATATTTATTTTTAAAATGTTGGTATTTCTTTTTTCTCTGAGGTGCAAAGTTAGTATTTATTTCTATTTTTTCGCTATGAATTCAGTATTTATTTCTTTGTCTTAGAAGCCTCTTTTTCCACTTTATAGGTACGGATGTAGTATTTGCACATCATTTTCAAATCGCACTTATCGCATTGAGGCGTACGGGCTTGACATATATACCGGCCGTGTAGGATAAGCCAATGGTGCGCAATCGGAATCAACTCGTTCGGTATGTGCTTCATCAGCTCTTTTTCGACGCTCAGAGGAGTGGTGCAGGTTGCGCTTACTAAACCCAAGCGGTGGCTGACGCGAAACACATGTGTATCTACCGCCATGGCTGCTTTGTTGAATACAACCGATTGAATTACATTGGCTGTTTTGCGACCTACACCGGGCAGCTTGATCAGCTCGTCGAGTGTGGCAGGTATCTCGCTGTTAAATTCTTCTACCAACATACGTGCCATCCCCACTAAATGTTTGGCTTTGTTGTTAGGATAGGAAACGCTACGAATGTATTCGAATATCACTTCCGGAGAGCTTGCTGCCAATGCTTCGGGCGTTGGATAGTCGCGAAAGAGTGGGGGAGTGATGATGTTGACCCGCTTATCGGTGCATTGAGCCGATAGAATGACAGCTATCAGCAACTCGAACGGATTGTTGTAATGCAATTCTGTTTCAGCTACCGGTACATTCTCTTTGAACCAGGCTATTATCTTTTCATAACGTTCTTTCTTTCTCATCGTAATTTGTTTTTATGATAATGAGGAGCTACTTTCAGTATAAAATAAAAGGCCGACACGATGGTGAGGCAAGCGCCGACCAAGTAAGCGCTGTCGAAGGAGGTGATCTGTGCCAGATATCCACCGGCTACTAATCCGATGCCGATACCAAACTCCCACGAGGTGAGGTAGGTGGAAGTGGCTGTGCCACGTTGATTACTGGGAGCGAGGTTCACGAATAAGGTGTTGAATGCCGGAAACATCGTTCCGAATCCTATGCCTAAAAACAAGGCAATCGCAAAGAAGAGGGTTTCGGTAGCGAAGGGAGCCATTGGAAACAATGTTCCACAGGCCGATAGCAGCAGAAAGCAGGTGCATACAAGATAAAGCCCGAAGGTAATCACTTGCGTAATCCGTCCTTTGTCTACCTGTCTACCCGAAAACATGCGCGATATAGCCATACCTACAGCCATGAAAGTGAAAAACAATCCGGAGCTAAGCGTAATGCCTATGTTCTGTGCATACATGGCTATGTAGGTCGTTGTCATTCCATAAGGAATAGAGAGTAGCATTAGTGTTATACCCGCCGGAATACCTTTTAAGAGAATAAAGCGGTCGAGCGAAATCGGTTCTCGTTTTATTGGGGGGCGTGGGGGTGTTTGAACCATGCAGGCAGCCACAAAGCCCAGTGCACCCGATAGGAAAGCACAACCGAAGATGGTATTGAATGAGTAGACATCGTGCATAAACAGTCCGGTCATGGGACCGATGCTCATAGCAGTGTTGTTCATCAGCCCATAATACCCTACTGCTTCACCTCGTCGTGATGATGGAGTGATGTCTATCACAATGGTATTTCCCGCCACCGTTACCATTCCGAAAGCCAAACCGTGCACTACACGCAGCATGATAAATATACTCAGTATGCCTGCCCAGATATATCCGGCAAGCACGGCAATGAATACAAAGTAAGCAAGTAGATACAATGGCTTTCGAGCCAGCGAGTCGAGTAGATAACCCGAGAAGGGGCGGATACACAAGGCAGCAACCGTGTAACAGGAAAGAATGATACCTATAGCTGCGCTTCCTGTGTGAAAGACTTCGGTCAGGTAGAACGGGAGTACAGGAAGTATCAGGTAGAAGGCAAAATATAAAAGAAAGTTTGCGGCCAATATCAGACAATAACCGCGAGTAACGAGTTTGTCCTTCATGCGAGTTTAATTATAGATGAGTAATTACGATTGAAGTAACTCCGGTGATGTTATTGCCGGTAGTAACTTCAATCGTTCTAAATGATCAGTTGCTCATCGTCAACCGTTTAGTATGCTGCCTCAAATTCTTTTAAGAAGCGTGTATCGTTTTCGGAGAACATACGGAGGTCTTTTACCTGATATTTCAGGTTTGTGATTCGCTCTACACCCATTCCCAGGGCATATCCGCTATATACCTTGCTGTCGATACCATTTGATTCGAGTACGTTCGGATCGACCATACCGCAACCCAAGATCTCTACCCAACCGGTATGCTTGCAGAAAGGACACCCTTTTCCCCCGCAAATGTTACAACTAATATCCATTTCGGCACTTGGCTCCGTGAAAGGGAAGTACGACGGACGAAGACGAATCTTCGTATCGGCTCCGAACATCTCTTTAGCAAAAAGCAGCAAAGCCTGTTTGAGGTCGGTGAACGATACATCTTTGTCGATGTACAGAGCCTCTACCTGATGAAAGAAGCAGTGCGCACGGTAGCTAATGGCTTCATTACGGTAAACGCGTCCCGGACAAATAATACGGATAGGAGGTTGTGAGCTCTCCATCACCCGTGTTTGTACAGATGAGGTATGCGTACGGAGTAAGATATCGGGGTTTGCCTCGATAAAGAATGTGTCTTGCATATCGCGTGCCGGATGATCTTCGGCAAAGTTCAATGCCGAGAATACATGCCAGTCATCTTCTATCTCCGGACCTTCGGCAATGCTGAATCCCAGTCGGGCAAAAATATCAATAATTTCATTTTTAACGATAGAAAGGGGATGACGGGTACCCAGTTCTACGGGATAGGCCGAACGGGTTAAGTCCATATCGGAACAACCGCTGTCCTGGCTTTCGAACTGCTCTTTCAATGCATTGATTCTCTCTTGCGCTTTGTTCTTGAGTTCGTTCAATCTCATACCGACTTCCTTCTTTTGGTCGGCTGCCACGTTGCGGAAATCCGCCATCAGGTCATTGATGGCTCCTTTTTTACTGAGGAACTTGATGCGAAGTGCTTCTAACTCTTCTGCATTGGCAGCTTTCAGTACTTCAACTTCTTCGAGAAGTTGGTTGATTTTAGCTATCATATCTTTGATTTATTGTTATTCTTTGATTTTATAAACGTTGCAAAGATAGTGGTTTTATCATAAACCCGCTTCAAATGGAGCATTGTTTTTATGAAATCGTCTGTATTTATGTTTTCCCAAAAGGACTTGTTTCATGCACATAATTCTAAAAAATGAAAATCCGCTCTACCTTCGCAGGCCGAGCGGACGATTTTATTTACATGTGGTTACGTAATTATAATTATGACTAATTAATTCCCCTTATTGTGTTTGTTTTTTGATATTGCAAAGATAGCGGGCACTGAAAATATATACAATCGCATAAAGTAGGTATATATGGGCTGGTTGTCACTATAATAAGGTATTAGGATCGTCTGTATCAGGGTTTTTAGCTTAGAGATCCCTTCTTTATTTAAGAATAATGATGCTTTTTAACTTTCGTTGGGAGTGTACTTTCTAGCTGTCTTCTTAATTTTGCGGCCTTTATACCCAAACAATAACTATAAGTTCATGAAAAAATCATTTATTCTATTTTCAGTGTTAATCTTTTGTATCAGCTTTTCTTTATTAGCCAATGATAAGCATCAGATGAAGAATATGCATGTTTCTATTGCTGCTACATCACATAAGTATTCTCGCTTTCTGGGTGTTACGGAGTACAAAAGTAAAACGTATGTTGCCGGAAAGAAATCGTCATACGATAAAGTGGGTGAAGCAAAAGGCAACAAAGTAGTATGGCCTTATGCCGAATACAGCCTTTCTAGCAAATGGGCAGGTGGAACCTATATTGTGACTGTTCACTATTCGATCAACAAAGACAACGTTAGCAATCAGCCGCCCAAAATACTTCTGGGTATGGATTTGTTAGAACCACAAGAGTTGGTCTTGAAAAACAAAATAATAGATACGGTAAAAGCTACCTTTAAGGTAAAAATATTGCGCGGCGAGAAGCATACTTTGAAAGTATGGCTACCTTCAAGAGGTGTTCAAATTAGTAAATTTGAAGTTCGCAAGGCGTTGATCAGTAAAATGTAGCCTGCTCTCTTTCTCGTTGGCTTATCAACTTAATATCTCCAATACCTCGGCACAGTGTGTCTGAAAGGTATTGGAGATTTCTTGTTTTATACCTCGCCTCTCAACTGTATGGTAGAATGAGTATCAGAAATTGGAATCAACAAACATTGCAGAGCTGTTGTTTGTTATGAAAAATAAATGATATATGCATAAGAACAGTAAGTTATGTCTTAATTGTGGCAATAAGATAAAAGATAATTATTGCAGCCATTGCGGTCAGTCGGCTAAGACTGGACGAATTGAATACAAGGCTATTATAAATGACTTGGAGCGTATATTCGTATATTTACATCGCGACGTGTTATATGCAGTAAAAGAACTGCTTATTCATCCCAGGCATATGATATTGGCGTATATCAGCGGACAAAGAAAGAAGTATATAAGCCCTATTCAATACTTGTTCGTTATGGGAGCTTTTTATAGCGTGGTGATACATCTGGCCAATGTCTTTCCTGATATGGAGGTGAATAAACTCAATATTAATGAAATAGACTATTCATATATGTATACTTACTATTATGAGTATTATTCATTGTGGTTATTGTTCTCGACTCCAATTTTTGCATTTTCGTCCTATCTGTTTTATAGAAAGAATGGGTTTAACTACATGGAACATTTGGTTATCTATTCCTATATAACGGGCACAAAGATTTTTATTTTGCTGGTTTTCTATCCTATATTCTACTTTACCCATGCTGTTTTAGTGTATGATATGATGACAATAAGTACGATTGTTTATAACCTTATTATTTTGATGTTTATATTCAAGTCATCGTCGTGGTGGTGGGCGCTGATTAAGTCTGTGCTAAGTATTGCATTCGTTCTGCTTATTTTCAGTTTACTTCTTCTTATTTATCTGATTATTAAGTATAATATCTGATTTTGTTAATTCTGTTGCTTCTTTTTGGATATTCCATTTGTTCTTGCGTAAGAGTATATAGTCTTGGTATTGAAGAGTACGTATTCTTTGGTACAAAAAGTACGTACTTAACACACCCTTAAAATGGTACTCTTGCAAGGAAGGAAAAAAGAGTAGTGTATGTATTCGTCTTTTTATCGTAACAGCCAGTTTGTTATTGTTCTCATTGCTAACTAAAGTTTCGCATCTCTAGGTAATCTTTTTTTCTTTCCAAACTACATGCCGACAGGAGTTTCTGATTTCTTTGAGCCAAATGTTTGAAAACGAGTCTTGACGTTTTCAGAAAGATTTTGGTGGTAAAAATTTAGCTCCTGAAGATGATAATTGCCCTTTTTAAATAGAAAATCTAAAGACTTAAGATAATAATTATCGGGATTAAAACCATTAAGGACTAACACATTGTACTGTTTGTTGATGTGAATAGTAACACTATCGTTTAGTGTGGCTTGCGTAGTGGATGTCGACCAATTAATCGGATTAATACAAAACACACTGGGGTAGAGTACAGGACAAATTGCATCTGTGCTTGCCACAGAGTTGTAGCAAATTGTTACGCCTAAATCTTTTTCGCTAGTGGCAGGTTTGATTTGTTTGTAATTCAATGTATCTAAAGCCGTCACCTTGTATCCAATAACATAGGCCGCAACTAGTTGTCTACATTGTTCGTTACTAAGTGTTTTTAGTAGCTCAACTACACATTTACCGCCTTGGCTAAAACCTGCCAAAACAAATGGACGACCATTATTTACACTCTTCATATAGTAATCAAAAGCTTGCTTTACATCATCAAAAGCGTGCGGGAATCTAACATTGACAAGTGAATCTGAACGCCATGACTGAAGTGCAAGTTGCCGATAGTAAGGTGAGTAGAAATTTGCATCGTGACCAAATATCTGCTCGGCAAGTTCGAATGATGGTTGCATGGCCTCTCTATCACTGAAGAGCTGAGGGTCGGCATAGTGTAGGGTGTCGCCATTGGTGTCTACCCGGTCCCAAACACAAGTAGGTAACAAATAAAACACATCAAAGCTCTTGTTGCCTGCTTTGTTTACGTTGCGATACCACAATTGAGGATCGCTGTATTTTAAGTTGATATTTTGATCTTGCTCTTTGCATCCTGTCCAAAATAATGCGATAGCAAATATGATTATAAATGATTTCATAGATGTAATTTATAGTTTTTCTTTAATCTTATATATCTTTACTCTGTGGCATTTTCTATTTCTTTGAAGCTCGTTCTTTTACAGTTAATTTTGCATCATGCAACCAAGTTTATCATCCTTTTTCAATCAATATCAGATATTTATCTAATCCAAACACAGCCAACACACGAGAATAATACCCGACGGCAATACCCTCATCTCCTTTTTCAATCTTGATGAGTGTGTTTGGTGATACTCCTCCGCCCTCTGCAATCTGCTCCGAAGAGAAATCTGGACGAAGACGTACATATTTGATATTCTTCCCCAAAGCTGTCGGGGTATGCTGTTAGTTAAGAAATAAAGCTCTTTTCAATATGGTAAAGCCTCTAATTATACGCAAAGTTAATCTGATTTGTTCATTATTGCGAACATTATCTCTTTTATTTTAGCGAGATCTTATTTGTCGACCCACGTTTCTTCTCGCTTACCAACTCTGAATATATTTATTTAGTCGATACATTGTGATGAGTGAGCATCTTTATGACGGGATAAATGGCTGTTCTTGAGTTGACTTAAAGGGTGAAATATGAGTGCTGACTACGATTAAATATGATGCTTTTTTAATATCTTAGTTTGCTTTAGCCAATTTTTCAGGAGATAATTTATCATACTTTGGCTAAGTCCTTTGAATACTTTACCTGTTCCGACCTCTCTGCAAAGTTCAAAGGCTTCGTGATTAATGGGAGTGTGGCTTCGACCTTCGCTTTTTGGGTGCGGATGCGCATGTAGTAGCCTGGATCGGGAGCAATACCGAAGTCTGGCCATTGCAGGTTTATAATATCAGATACTCTTTCTTTGCTCCCCCGTACGAAGTTATAGAAGTGGGAGTGGATTACTTCCCGATGCACTATGTTCACATCTTTAGTTATCAACACTTTAATGTTTTAATCGGTACGAATGGCAAAAAATAAGTGGGAGAGAAAGTAAACGCAAGTTCACATTGTTGATTATCAACCCATTACTTATGTACGTCGTACCGCTGCTTTTCAAGCTGCTTTTTGCTGTAACTCTATGATGCAAAGGTACGAAAAAACAAGTAATTATCGACGCTTTTTTATACGTATTATATAAAACATGGTCTGTGTCTTTATTCTATTTTTTAAGCCTATTACCGCTGTAGTCTGTTATGAATTGTTTAATATTTCCGAGATAAGGCATTGCCTCATATATACTTTCTGTAAGTGACAAAACTCAATTTTGTGTTATTTATGTGCTGAAAAATCTGTTGACTGCTATTTTTTTATATACCTAGTATATAGACTTTTAAGGTAAAAAGAATTTTGCATAAAATTTTCTGTAAGTCAAAAATAGTATGTAATATTGCAACGCATTTTGGCAAAATAGCCAAAATACGCTTTCTTGGGGCACAATGAGCGAACTCGATTTGTGTTGGTAGAAAGCATCCATCGATAGAGAGTCTTATTGCTTTCTATGTTAATGGACAAGTCTCATTGTTTGAGATTTGACAGGAATGAAAAACACGGCTTTACCATCTGTTTCTTCTCCCATTCCCATATACTAGACTGGCAGAAATATTTTTCTGCGTTAGTGTAAAAAGTTTCGTCCGATGCACGCGGAACTTATGTGAATGATATTTTTCGGCTCATCGTCGTTGATGATACCGGAGGGAATGTTTTATACTTATGCGTAGCGATACGCAGAAAGGAGATAAATTATGAACTATAAATTTGATGCAGAGCATACATTCTTTATATCGGATTCTCACTTCAATCACGCAAACATTATTCGATTCTGTAACCGTCCGTTCAAGGATGTTAACCAGATGAATGAAGTGCTTATCGAAAACTGGAATAGAGTCATATCACCAGAAGATACGGTATTCCATTTGGGAGACTTCTGTTTGGGTGGTTCAGTGGAATGGACAAATATATTGAATCGACTGAATGGGAAGATTCATTTGATTCTTGGCAATCATGATATGAAGAATATACGACAGGGATATATCAATCGTTTTGAAAATGTAGTCATGCAAATGCACATTGAAATCGGGAAACGATGCATTTATCTAAATCACTATCCGTTTCTATGTTTTGGTGGCTCATATCGAGATGTTTGGCAACTGTTCGGCCACGTGCATACCAGTCCTCATAATACAGGCTTGGATGCTACTAGGCTGAAAGCTTTGTTTCCAACTCAATACGATGTTGGTGTAGATAACAACAACTTCACACCCGTATTGTTTGAACAAGTGAAAAAGATAATTCTTAAACAAGTAGAAAGTTACAAAGATGAAAAGAACAAGCAAACAATCATTCAGCCTTGATGATTATATAAAAGCTGCAAAGAAAGGAAATCGGGAAGCTGAGCAACTATTGCTTGGCCCTGGCTTTCATGCTATGCATAAGGTACATCCGTTAAAGAAGAATTACAACCGAAAGCAAAAGCATAAGGATACATATTCAGAATAGTAGAAACTTATTAAGAAAGAAAAACAATGAAGATACAATTTATGAGCGACCTCCATTTGGAGTTATTTGACAATTCAAGATTTATAAAGAATCTAGAAATATCCGTAACAGGTGACGTTCTTGTATTGGCTGGCGACACAGCTTATTTACGAGATAGCACTATGCCAAATATGAAATTTTGGAAATGGGCATCTAGTGCTTATCGACAAGTAATGCTTATTCCCGGTAACCATGAATTTTATGGTAATGGTGATGTAACGGTCCAAGGCGATAGTTGGCAGCGAATGATACTACCAAATGTAGGATACTATCAGAATCAAGTAGTACGAATAGATGATACTGATTTCATTCTATCTACACTTTGGTCACATATCCGACCAGAGGATGAGTATTTTGTTGCACGAGGAATGAATGATTTTCGTCAAATCAGATACAACGATAGACGGTTCACAACAGACGATTTTAATGCAGAGCATAATAAATGTTTATCGTTTATTAAGCAGGCAGTCGCCGAGAGCAACGCTGACAAGATAGTGGTAGTAACACATCATTTGCCATCTTACAAAGTGGTTGCACCCTACTACAAAGGTGATAGCTTAACATCTGCATTCGCTACTGAGTTAGGAGAGTACATAGCAGAGAGTCGTATTAATACTTGGATATTTGGTCATAGCCATTGTAATATAGATTCTCAAATTGGTAATACCCAGTTAGTATGCAATCAGATGGGCTATATAGATTATGGTGAACAAGTGAACGGATTTAACTCAGCGCGATTTATCGAGCTTTAGAAGAAGCCATAAGGGGAATAGTAGTGATGCTTCTCCTTATGGCTATTATAATTTTATTTCAGATAGGTCGTTTTTTATACTAGAAATCTAATTGTGTGTATTAATCATATAATTAAGATTGAAAATCACTGTGTCCAAATTGTGTTGCAACACGCACTATTCATCCCATTATTCCACATGAATTCGAAATTTTCGAATAGCATCAGACATATGGATTATATTAGATTTTATGATTTGTTTCGAATGATAATTCATAGTAAACGTGGGCATCGGTTTATAGTTTTTTAGAGTATCAATACATTTTGTAGTGATAGTTACCGGCTACTATATTATCGTCTAATTTTCAATGATTTAATTTAGCAGGGAATACGAATATATCTAAATATTAAGTACTAATATACATATCTACTGTAAATGAGAATAAGGGATAATAAACGTTTTTTAACTAAATGAATTATTGATATGGGTATAAAACCAGGTCCAAAACGAACTGCTGTTTCCACGGAGAAACTAGACCGTCGTCAAAGAGACAATAAACAAACTCCAGGAAATACACCATCTTTGAAACCTCACATTCATAAAAAAGGAGATTGATGTCTTTGTAATCGATATATAATGTATCATTATTGTGAGGTATAATAACTCTTCTTTCTATGTGTCATTCACGTTTGAAAGCCTTTTTAAGAGTTACCAACAGTTTGGCACTATGTTGGTGGCTCTTTTTTATATCTTCAAACAAAAGTAAAATGATTTCGCGGAAACTATTCTAGTATGATTTAGCTCAAATAATACATTTGTTATCGGATAAGGCAAAATAATTATCAAATTATTTGGTTGTATTATCAAAATACGATAACTTTGCATCAAACTATTATAGATTGACATGGAAGAACAATCATTAAACAGGATCCGTGTAGCTCTTGCAGAAAAGAACAAGAGTAATAAATGGTTAGCCGAACAGATTGGTGTATCGGTTATAACAATGAGCAGATGGGTTAACAATCGTATGCAACCATCATTAGACCAACTGGTTAAGATGGCAAATGCTTTGGATATTGATGTAACCGAACTGATAAATCGTACAAAAGAATAATTAAATGGCTACAGTAAAAAAAGATATAAATGAAGAGTCTGATAAAATCAAGGCTGTCAGAAAGATTGTAAAAAAGAAAGCTGCTTCACTTGATGATGACAAGGTAATCACTCCAACGCCCATTTCAGATGGACCTTCTTGGAAGGAGTTGAAATTCTCGCATCCGGAAAAATGTGTGAGAATTGGTACTTTATTTAGTGGCATTGGAGCTATAGAACACGCATTTCAACGATTGCACCTTAATCACAAAATAGTATTTGCTGGTGATATTGAGCCTAAATGCAAAACAAGTTATTTTGCTAATTATGAGATAAATGACGAAGATTGGTTTGCTGATGTTCGAGATTTTGATGCAAAGAAATATAAAGGAAAAGTGGATTTCTTAATAGGGGGAGCCCCTTGTCAAGCTTTTTCTATGGTAGGTCATAGATTAGGCTTTGAAGATGCGAGAGGAACATTATTTTATGAGTTTGCTCGAGTAGTTAAGGAAACAGAGCCGAAACTATTCCTTTTTGAGAATGTGCGTGGGTTGCTAAATCACGACAAAGGGAGGACATGGCATGTAATTCACGATATATTCGAGGAGCTTGGATATGACGTTAAATTCCGCGTACTCAACAGTTGTGACTATGGAATACCTCAACATCGTGAACGTGTATTTTGCTTAGGCTTCAAGAAACCTACAAAATTCAAGTATCCAGCCCCAATCGAACTTGAATACAAAATGTACGATTTTTTGGAAGACTATATAGATACAAAATACTTTCTTAAAGAGAAGGGAATCAAATTTGTTACTAGCCATAAGAATCATGATAAGAGCTATACCCAAATCAATGGTGACATTCAACTATGCCAAAAACGTAATCAGCAGTTTAATTGGCATGGTGATTTTGTGTTTCACCCTGATTCAGAACTTACTCCATCCGATGAAAGATTTGATGAGTTTGTATTTGATGTAAAAGATGTTGAGGAAAAATATTACCTATCTGAAAAGGTTGCCAAATATGTTCTTGCTGGTGGAACGAAGAATTTTAAAACATCTACTGAAACAGATTTAGATATTGCAAGACCTCTTCTTCAATCTATGCACAAAATGCATAGAGCTGGCGTTGACAATTATGTAACTCATAAGGGTAGAATACGAAAATTGACTCCACGAGAATGCTTGAGACTGATGGGCTTTAAAGATTCGTTTAAGATTGTGGTTAGCGATACAGCATCTTATCAGCAAGCAGGCAATAGTATTGTCGTCGACGTGCTTATCGCACTGCTTAAGCAATTGGATATCACAAAATATGGTGTGTAATATAATATAGAAGAATTATGGAAGACGTATATAACAAAAAAATGTCAGCATTAGGTTATAATCAACTGATATGTGATATATTTGTAAATTGGGAAGATGTTAAAGACGAACTCCTCATGCCTGACAGAAAATCAGGTTCAGGTAATGGTACTGTACATGTATTTCTTGGTGCAGCTGACGAGGTGTTGCAAAAAGAATTTTCTGAATATTACGCAAGTGTCAATAATGGAGCCAAACCTGAAGAAGGTGCAATAAGCATTACTCATTACTTTCTTCCTTCAAATATTATTAGTATGCTCGGTTATGTGTGCCAATACTATTATGAAAAAGGAGAAAGCCCTGAGACACACATTCAAGGAGTATTGAATGGTCTTCAGAACTACTCGATAGAAAAGGGTTTGTATTCCACAAAGTCTTTATTGAAGCTTTCGTTAGGATCAAATAAGCTACGTCCATATTTCAAGCAATTTGAGCCAAATGGTGTATTCTCAAAGATAATACGACCTATACTTCTTCCAAATTCTGCATATAAAATTTCTCTGTATAAGGATGAGAATGGTAATTATGCAGCATTTTGGTTAATAGGCTCTGACTCTTTATCTAATTTTGAGGCTGATTCAAGTACAGATTATACTAAAGAAATCAAATTTCAAAAGGAGATAATAAATAAGTCTCTCCAACAGATTTTCTATGGTGCTCCAGGTACAGGTAAATCTCACAGCATAAATAACGAAACAAAGGATGAGGATGTTCTTAGAACGACCTTCCATCCTGATACGGATTATGCCACATTTGTAGGTGCTTATAAGCCTACGACTATTGACGAGCAAGTGATGGCGGTAATTGGCACACAGGCTGTTCCTGTGACTAACAAAGATGGCAGTCCACGAACAGAGTCGAAAATCGTTTATGAATTTGTGGCTCAATCATTCTTGAATGCTTATATTAAGGCATGGAAGAAGCAAGCCGAAGCTGTGGATGGCGAAGCAAAAAAACAATACCTCGTAATTGAGGAAATCAATCGTGGTAACTGTGCTCAAATATTCGGAGATTTATTCCAGCTCCTTGATAGAAATGAGAATGGATTCTCTGAATACCCTATTAACGCTGATGCGGATATGAAGCGTCAGCTACAAAAGGCTTTTAAGGGCTTGGACGTTGCGGACAAAGACAGCATAAACAATTGTTTTGAAGGTCGAGACGTGGTGAGTGAAGTGCTTAATGGCGAAATCCTACTCCTGCCCAACAATTTTTACATATGGGCTACTATGAATACTTCCGACCAAAGTCTGTTTCCGATAGACTCTGCCTTTAAGCGTAGATGGGACTGGCTATATATGCCTATTAGCAATGGTAATAAGGGATGGATGATTGAAGCTGGTGACAATAAATACGATTGGTGGCAATTTCTAAGTGCCATCAATGCCAAAATAGGCTCAACAACAAGTTCTGAGGATAAAAAGCTTGGATATTTCTTCTGCAAAGCGAATGGCGAAGATGTTATTACAGCAGAACGTTTTGTGGGTAAAGTCGTATTCTACATATGGAATGATGTGTTTAAGGATTACGAATTTGGTGATGCCATATTTAATGACCCTGAGGGTGGCAAACTGACTTTTGATAAGTTCTACACATCCGAAGGTAAGAACTCAAAAGTGGTTGATGATAAGGTCGTAGCCTTTCTTTCAAACCTCGGAGTGCAACCGATTGAAGAAGTGGATAATGCTGATTCCGAGGGAGATTTTGATGAATCCTCTGAAACGATAGAAAGCCCTTCAAATAAACTACGAAACTACAATGTTAATGGGGATATTATAAACACAATGGGAAGAGCTGCTTTCCATGCTGTTAAATTGTATGCGGAATCTCACCCTTCAGTTACTGCTGATGAACTTATAAGCATTTGGAGTGACTATAACAAACGATATATCATCAAAAATGATATATATTTAGAGAAGAAGGCAAAAAGTCAAGACGGACAGATTGACAAAAGGTATGAGGAACTACACCTATCGAATAACGATATAGTTCATGTGAGTTTAGGTTTTGTTCCAGATACTATGGATAATTTCATAGACTTCGTGAATAACAAACATTCTGATTGGAATATTCATATAGAAGAAGTAAAGCAATAAGTCATGCGAATCTTAATAGAGGAACATCAATATGCAGTAAGCGATATACGCGATGTAATCCATAGCATCGATGCTTTGGAGAATGTGGAAGGGTATGTCAGTATACACTATGTAGGGTATTACTATAATACACTACTAAAGGATTGTGTGTTCATTCTTCCTAAGGTGCTGCTTAAAGATGTGAATGGTGGTGAGTTGGTGTTTGGCAAGTACAAGCCAGAGGACATTATAAACCTAACTTCTGATAATGATATATTGGAGCCTGATGAGCTGAATTTTATCTACAAGTTTGCCGTTTGGATTTATCGTGCCATTGTAGTTTACAAGAATGATAAACGGAATGACACGGGCATCGTTTATTATAGGCACATGATACAGGTGGGTAAAGGTGGAAGACGATTGAGCAACACCTATCTTGACATCTTGCTATCGCTGATACAATGGGCTCGCGATAACCAAAGCTTTGTTTTTACCGTTGTAAAGAATATGCATAGCGGTCTGAACAAGATAAATTGGACTCGTACCATAGGCACACAAACAGCCATAGCACAAGATGGGCAGCCTATTTATTTGAACCTCGTAAATAAAAAGCGACAAGTAAACTTCGATGAAGAGTTGCTTGTTATCTTCTACTCCATATTGAAATATATCTGTGATGCCTATGGGTTTGAGGCAAACATTGCCTGCCAGTTTCAGTTGATAACCGGTGGTAAGCTCGATACCTATATGAATGGCTTAGGGAAGCGTAGATTGTTGCAGATAAAGTATAAGTACTTCTCAGATAAAGCTTTGGAGCTATGGCAATTATGCTATGCTTTCTTTGATGAGCCACTCCATGTTTACGTTAGCACAGAGAAAAAAGAATACTTGCTCGTCAAGGATTTCTATATCGTTTTTGAAGCTATTATAGATGAACTGGTAGGCGATAATCCGCTTCCTGATGGTATGCAGAAGAAACAAGACGATGGAAAGATTGTCGATCACCTCTTTACCGCCCAAAGCTTGATTGAGAACGAAGACAAACCAACCTATTATATTGGCGATTCCAAGTACTACAAGATGGGGCATGAACTTGGTAAAGAATCTATCTATAAGCAATATACCTATGCACGGAATGTTATTCAATGGAATTTGGATTTGTGGGGTCAAGGAAAAGAGCCACAAGTGAAATTGCGTGACGATGTGACCGAAGGTTACAACATCATCCCCAACTTCTTTGTATCTGGAAAAATGGATGAACACTTCGACTATACGGAAGATGGCATAGCACAGACCGATAGGAAGAATAAGCGTCACCGTAAAGAGCATTTTAAAAATCGCCTATTCGATCGTGACACGCTATTGCTGTTTCACTACGATGTGAACTTCTTATTTGTACTATCTCTTTACGCTCGTAATAATGCCAGTCAGAAAGAGGAGTGGAAACACAAAGTGCGAAACCGCTTCCGTACAGAAATTCAAGATTGGCTACAGAATGATTATGATTTCTACGCTATGCAGGCTCATCCTGATGTGAACGGCGAGGAATATATCAAACAGCATTTCAAGCAAGTGCTAGGTAAGGTGTATGCTCCTTTTGCTGATGGCGGCGTTTTTTCATTGGCTCTGTCCAATAGTCAGGATGAAAAAGAAAACAATGATGTGTTGCTGAATGAGCTCCGTAAATCCTTCTTTGTATCAGAATGTAAGCTTGGTGTGCAGCCGGAAGAAGCTTTAGCTCCTGCCATAGCACAAGGTTATATTCCAACGGAAAATGCTCCAAAAGAAAAGAATGGTGTCTTGATGGTCATGATGGAAAATTATGAGCAGAAGAAGGTCAAGTTCCTAGGAAACGGCAAACTTGCTATCGGCATAAAGTGGACGAACGATAGTATGGAGCTTGTATCAAACATACAGGATATTGGCTTCGTGCTATTCCATCATCGTAACGACAACGACCAACATTTGTTTGCGGTCAACGATTCTTGTCGTGTCGCAAGAATTGAAGAATTAGAACAAGATTCTGATTGCTACCGCAATGTTACCACTACGGAAATGTATATCGTGGTTCAGCTTGACGTTGAGCATGAGTTGGACGCTTCAATTATCAAGTCAAGTGAGAAACCATTCACTGCTAAGACAAGATATGATGCACAATATTGTACAGTAAAAGATGATAATATCAATTGATTAAACCAATATTCAAATGATGCTTAAACCATTATTGCCAAAGAAGCTAAAAGAAACGGACTCTTCTTTCTCAACTGTTCAAGAACTAAAAGAAGTCCTTCACGTTGCTATCGACAAAGGAGAAATAAAGAATGTAGCTCTTACTGGGCCTTTTGGGTTTGGTAAAAGCTCTATTCTCCTTACTTTGCGTGATAACTGTACAGAATTTGAATATCTCCCTATTTCATTAGCAACTTTACAAGCTCATGAAGGAATAGCCGAAAATGGGGAAAAGGAACCAATTAACGAAGAGCAAGAGGAACAGTTGAATCGAAAAATAGAATATAGCATCCTTCAACAACTTATTTACAGAGAAGATTGTCCTTTATTCTTTAATTTATCAATATGTTGTTTGCTGTAATAGAGCTTGCCGTTAAGCCGTTTCTTTGGGATAGAGTACCGGGAAACGAAGACATAAACACCCTGTTCCGTCATTCCATACTCTTCTGCGACACCGGATATTGTAAGCCAGTCGGCAAGGTTGTTTAACGATCCGTCGAAACCTTTCTTTTTGAAATAAGCATCTATTTTACCTTTTGCAATCAAGGTTCGTGTACCGTCTTTCTTGGTGGGGATTCCTTCGGCATTGATAATTTTCCTTATCCTATGGCGAAGTAGTCCGTACTTCTCCGTAATATCATCCAGCGTGTACCAATCATCAATAGGCTTACGCTCTCCAGTAGTCAGTACTTCGTAGGTCTCTGTTTCATCAAAAAGTGATTCAATGTCTTTTCTGCGTATAAAGGTTGTGCGTTGCGAAAGTCTCTTTGCCGGAATGATTCCGTTCACTACGTTGCGGTAGATAGTCCATCTGCTTACTCCGGTGATTGATGCAACCTCAGAGATACTCAGATAGTCACGCTCTGAAAGGTTTACTACGGATTTCTCTATTTTCTTCTTTGATACAAGTGTTTCAGTAAGAGTAATAACTTCTTTGCGCATTGTTTCCCGGTATGCTTTCCGGTTGCAGTTATGGGAGCAATAGCGTGCATCGTGTCTACTTGCATGAAATTCCTTTCCGCAGCATTCACATAGCTTTCTTATGGGTTCTTTTGCTCTCATATTTCGATGTATTCGCTCTCTTTTATGTTGCACTACGTTGTAGTATGTTGCATTACGTTGCAAACGGTGATTTTCTTTCTTTTTAATTATGTTGCAAATGGTGACTTTCTTATGTTAAATGTGGTACAAATACTCTTTTTGATTTCATCTGGTACGTATATGGTACAAATATACGATAAATAAATAGATAACAAAACAAAGTAACAATAAATAAGGATAAAAGAAAAACCGCTATAAAACAATTGTTTATAACGGTTTATGTTGAAATGATAATTGTTTATTTATGGCTGGTTATTTTCCGATACAGTAAGCAGACCATGTTTATTATCAGTTATTTAAGCTTTAAAAGGTAGAAAAATTTTGCATTTTGGCAAATTGTATACTTTTTGGCACTTGATATTCGACTTTAACATCTTTAACTTCCGTTTACACGAAATCAGCCCTATAACCTTACAAATCAGCCACAAAGATAATCAAAACCAAGGACTTTTATTCAGTAAATTGCATCAATTTGAGGTGGAATTAAGAGCGACCGAATAAAATCAGGTGAATTTTCTGGTTTCACTTCAATCTATTTTCTACTGCTTCACTTTCTACTCAAAATATTATCGACATTTGCTGTTGGAAAGTGAAGTTGGTTTTTTGTCAGTATCGCACCACTTCTATTTTCAATTGCTGATAAGCAAGATTCCATATTTTATGGAAAGAACCTCGTCACATGTAAATCTTCGATGAGCACATCAAATTATTTGAAATAAAATCTATGCATAATCTGATAATAACGAATGATGGAAGGAGATAGATTTATTCTATAGTATCAGTTCCACTAATAGCTATAGTTTTTCCGGATTCAAAAGCTATATGTTCATTATGAAAAACATAACCTAACTGATTTGATATACACCATGTATTCCCAATTTTTACATCTACATTATAGTGTGAATGACCATAAATCCAATAATCAATATCGCTTTCTTTGATGTAGTCCTTCAACTCAACTATGAAGGCTCCATTGGCCTTGCTATTAATAAACTTAGGGCATTCCATAAGGAATGAAGGAACATGGTGGGTCACTACAATCTTTTTTTGAGCAGTACTGCTTGAAACGGCATTTTTGATGAAGTCTAAACATCGTTTGTGTTCCATGTTGAACTCAGAAAAAGTCAGTAAATTCCCTTTGTACATAATCCTGCGAAAATCACTTATAACCTGTTCGGTGTAGTACGAATCCTTCAAGGCAACAGATGACCATAGCGTTGAAACAATAATATCAACACCATTCATAGAAATTACACTGTTGTAATAACTATGTACATTCTTTCTAATCTCAAGACAATAGTTGTCGTAAAGATTTGCAATATCGTAGTACTTGTAAAACTCGTGATTGCCCATGCATACAATCACCTCTTTGAAATTCTCAGATGCCCAATCCCAAAATGGATGTTTGCAATAATTGTCATCTCCCAAGTAACCGATATCACCTGCTAAAATTAGGATATCACCTTTAACCTCCAATGGGTTATCTCGCAGATAACGCCAATTGTCAGCAAACTCTAGGTGAAGGTCTGATGCATATTGTATAATCATTGTTCAGGAACGAATAAGTTGTTTAATTGTTCAAGTAACGCATCTACAAACTCTTGGTCTTGGTCTAAAGCTTTAGCCAATGGATTAGATAATGTATCCCAATCGGCACGAATGGATGAAACGAAATCCTTAACACAATCCACTATTGCCATCGGTGCCGATATAGATTCATCAGTAATGATGACTACATTCTTCAATACATCTGAACGATGCTTTTTAATATCCTTACTATTAACATGCTTACCCTCTGCTTTATCTTGTAAAAGATTGAGGTAGGCACGAGTCTTTAAGCAAACCAAAGCCGCAGAGTCTGCATGACGTACACCATCTGTAAGCTTGCTGTGCTTGATTGTAAAATGATAGAAATCATCATCCATGATAATGGCACTAAGACTAGAAACATCTCCATCTATCGGCAACGGCTCAATTACAAGGTTGCTGGGTTCTCCTAATATATCAGGATGACGTGAAAGCAATTCTATCATTTCCGGATAACCTGTTTTGCCATCTACAAAACGATATAATTCATATTTTGCAGGTTCACCCTCTATCTGCTTTCTCTTCTCCGGACGATAACCGGCTTCTTTTACAAACTCCCAAAACCTTTTTGCAAACGAAGGTGTCATATTCTCTACTATCACGGTCATATCTATATCGTGAGTCGCACGAGGTCTGACAACTGTACCTTGCATGGTTATATCACATGCAGTTCCTCCAATAATCACATAATTATCTGAATAAGCTTCAAAAGCTTCTTTGAATATTTCTAATCCTTCCATTCTGTTTCATTAATTAATCGTTCAACTTCTCCCTCTACTCGTGGGTCTTCATCATCTTTAAGTGAAATTGCGAGAGAGAGTCTATCCACCCACTCATGCTTATCATCCTTCAAGCCAACAGGAGGATATTTCCATACCTCAACTATGATGTTGCCGTCATATTTGTTTGCATTCACCAAAACATCAGATTCTTTGATTCCTTGCCATTGTTGTTTGGTCATCACCAACATCTTTTCAGAGTCTGGATTCAGCATTGTATAATGTGATAGCGCATTTATACCACCGATGGGATAAAAACCTTGAGTATGAAGTTGGTCGCAATAGACTGTTTCATCAACCGGATTGATTAAATAGTTCTGAGCTGCATCCCATAGCTTTCTGCCACTTAATTCAAACTGTATAACCTTAGATTTGCCATTTATAGTTGTTCTTGAAAGCAATCCCAATTCTTCTAGGCAAGCTATGCCTAGAGTTATGCTTGTGTATGAATATGGAATTATATTCTCCAAACTTCTTGCCGATTCTCCGTTTATTCCTTTTGTTTGGAGGTGATATAATAAAATATATTGTGCTACGGGTGTAAGTATTTTTGCTGGCTTTGCTGTCTTCATCCTTTCGTTTGCCATCAGGTTGGGTAAGAAAGCAAATTTTTCAGATACGATAAAAAATACATTCTTATCAATCAGCCTCTGTCGTTCAAAAGCTGGACACGAAGTAAGAATATAAACTATAGGCTTTTTGAAAAGTGTATTCAACCTATCAGAAGTAATAGCTAAAGAACGAGGTGTACCAGGATTCTTCTTTGGCTCAACAAAAACCATAGAAACACCACCAGCCACGGCACTATAAAAAGTGTAAGATAGCGCATCACCTATGGTGATACCTTTTAGTTGTGCCTTAGTAATTTCTGCTAGTTGAATTGTTCTTCCCAATAGTATAACATTCTTCATAATATCTATTTTGCATCATTTCAATAACATATTAAAACGATGCAAATATACACATAATATCCGAATAAACAGTGAGATAGAATTATAATTCGTTGTTTGTAAAATTAAAAACTGCAAAATTGACGTTTTTATATCTAATCTGTACATAAAAGACCACTGATTTAGTCTTAACTTATAATGCAATAGTAATATATTAGTTGAAATATATTCCGCTACAAAGTGTATCCGTTATTGCTTATTCTACTTTTCTTTATAGATCTCAATATAACTTTCAGCAATCTATTGTAAGTAGTATTAAGTATAGATATAAGTATTTACCCGTTGGCGGAATTAAATTAGTGCATATTTAATTTGTCCAATGGGTTTGATTTTAAAATTTATTTTCTACCTTTGTCACACTATGCGGCAGTAAATAATATAATTAGAAATACGAATTCAAGTTC
>POVV01000067.1_pt1 | contig 98292 bp, 86 predicted proteins | sample 1560271 | NCBI WGS metagenome assembly POVV01 (sample SAMN08337232, study PRJNA429181) | Bioreactor metagenome, whole genome shotgun sequencing project. | biome: cows' rumen and soil; feature: anaerobic; isolation source: anaerobic chemostat enrichment culture, galacturonate as sole carbon... | reverse complement strand
TTTGCAGCAAAACCTTCAGCAATATTATTGCTCCCGTCGGTAGGGCAGTCGAGAACCAAAATGATCTCAATCTCTTTCAATGTTTGGCTAACAATCGAAGTCAAACATTTTTCAAGATATTTACCCGCATTATGAACAGGAACAATAATACTGACTTTAGGTTGCTCCATTTCTTATTTTTTCTTTTTTGTATTAACTACTTTATATTCTTTCGAGAACGAATATGGCAAGTCGCTGTCGCTTGTACCTCTGTTTTGGTTGGCAGTAGGAGACATTTTATAGCTGATGTTTGCCCCGCCAAGAAGATCTCCGTGTGTCACGTAGTTCTTTGTATATGGCTGTCCATTTACTGTCATGCTCTCCACATAGCGGTTTGCTTTGCTGTTGTTATCTGCCTTTATCGTTACTTTCTTTCCGTTCTCTAGGTTTAGAGTCACAGATTTGAATAGTGGTGATCCTAAGATATATTCATCCGATCCTGGACATACAGGGTAGAATCCTAATGCAGAGAATACATACCAGGCAGATGTCTGACCGTTATCTTCGTCTCCACAATATCCGTCAGGATTAGGTGTATACAATTTATCCATCACTTCACGTACCCAGTATTGGGCTTTCCATGGTTCGGCTGAATAGTTGTACATATATATCATGTGTTGGATCGGCTGGTTACCATGTGCATAGTTACCCATGTTCATAATTTGCATTTCGCGGATCTCATGGATTACACCTCCGTAATAACTGTCATCAAATAATGGTGGTACGTTGAATACCGAGTCCATCATGCGGTTGAAGCCGGCTTTACCGCCCATCAGATCGATCAATCCTTGAGGATCGTGGAATACCGACCATGTGTAGTGCCAGCTGTTACCTTCGGTGAAAGCATCGCCCCATTTCAACGGATTGAAAGGAGATTGGAACTTACCGTCTGCATTCTTTCCTCTCATCAACTTATGTTCAGGATCGAAAAGGTTTTTATAGTTCATCGCACGCTTGGCGTAGATTTCGATTTCTTTTTCAGGTTTACCCAGCTTCTTACCGAACTGATAGATACACCAATCGTCGTATGCATATTCGAGTGTACGTGCTGCACTCTCATTGATCTTCACATCGTAAGGTACATAACCCAATTTGTTATAGTGTTCCCAGCCTAAACGTCCGGTAGAGCTTACAGTAGGATGTACAGCGTTTGCCCCGTGAACGACTGCTTGCCATAGAGTTTCAGCATCGTATCCACGAAGTCCTTTCAGGTAAGCATCAGCTACTACAGAAGCAGAATTGTTACCCACCATGCAACCACGGTGACCAGGACTTGCCCATTCCGGTAAGAATCCGCTTTCTTTGTAGGTGTTCACTAATCCTTCCTGCATCTTGGTGTTCATTTCCGGATACATCAAGTTAAGGAATGGGAACAAGCAACGGAAGGTATCCCAGAAGCCTGTGTCTGTAAACATATAGCCCGGAAGAACTTCTCCGTTGTAAGGGCTGTAGTGTACCACCTCGTTCTTTGCATTTATCTCATAGAAAGAACGTGGAAATAATACTGAGCGGTATAGACAAGAATAGAATGTACGAAGATTGTCAATGTTATTGTCTTCTACTTGGATACGTCCCAATGTTTTGTTCCATTCTGCACGTCCTTGAGCAGTTACCTGGTCGAATGATTTTCCGTCCAATTCTTTCAGATTTTGTTCTGCTTGTTCAGGGCTGATGAATGAAGAAGCAATGCGGGCATGTACTTTTTCTCCTCTCTTGGTAGAGAAACCGATAATGCCACCAGCGTGGCTGTCTTTAACTTCCAGGCTTTTGGTAGAAAGAACTCCTCCCGCAACAGAAGCTGTATATGTAAATGGTTTGTCGAAAACGATTACAAAGTAATTTTTGAAGTTTTCAGGTACACCACCACTGTTACGTGTTGTGTAACCTATAATCTTGTTTTCGGCAGGAATAATTTTTACATAAGACCCACGGTCGAAAGCATCAACTACAACGTATGAGTTTTGCTCTTCGGGGAATGTAAAACGAAACATAACCGCACGAGATGTAGGAGCCATTTCGGTAACTACATCGTGATCGGCAAGATAAACCGAATAATAGTACGGTTTAGCTATCTCCGCCTTGTGTGAAAACCAACTGGCACGTCTTTCCTGATCAAATACAGGTTTGCCTGTTACCGGCATGATAGAAAATTGACCATAATCGTTGATCCATGGACTTGGCTGGTGTGTTTGTTTGAAGCCGCGAATTTTGTCGGCATCGTAGGTATATGCCCAGCCGTCGCCCATCTTTCCGGTCTGAGGCATCCAGAAATTCATTCCCCAAGGCATCGCGATAGCCGGATAGGTGTTACCCGTAGATAACGAATACTTCGATTGGGTGCCGACTAAAGGACTAACATAGTCGACCGGCTCATAATTCTGAGATTGAATAGTCCCCAGAAAGCCAATTAATGCTAGGAATAGAATTCCTATTTTCTTTTTTTTCATTGTTGATTGAGGTTTTTAAGTTGCTTTTATGATTTTGTGATATTTAGATGTTTTGTTTTGAAACTTGAACTGCATTGTTTAGATAATAACATTTATACTCACTTAGAGAAGCGAGAGAAACTCATGCTAAAAAGGTTGTTGAAGTATATTAAAAATAAACTTGCAGTTAAAATTTCTATTCTCATCGGGCATTGAAAAATAATCATTTCAAAAATACATTAACAAAGGGAATTAGTACTTAGCTTTAAATTAATATTAACAAAAAAGACTATTCGTTCATGTTAATTAACAACTTCGTTTTATCTATCTTTTCTTTCATCGGTAATTCTGCGTTTATCCAATGGATATGTATTCCTCTTTTCTCCATTCCTCTAAACCATGTCATTTGTCTTTTTGCAAACTGGTGGATGGCAATTTCCAATTGCGAATACATATCTTCGTAGCTCAACTGCCCGAGGACATATAGAGTAACATATTTATATTCCAATCCGTAATAAATTAGGTCGTCAGGTTTTACTCCTTGAGAGAGAATATCTTTTATTTCTTCTATCATTCCATCCTCAAGTCGGGCTTTAAGTCGTTTTGATATTTTTTTTCGACGTAATTCACGCTCGATATCTACACCTATAACTAAACTATTGAGGGGAGGAAATTCATTCTGCTCCAACGGGTGAGTCTTTTTGTACTCTTCTATTTCTATTGCTCTTATTGCCCTTTGAGCTGTATCGACATCAGTTTTGTTATGTAACGTTTTATAGCTCTCTAGTATTTCTGTGAGTGCCTGTAAACTATAGTCTGCATATTTTGTCCTGAGTTCCTTGTTTTCGGGAACGTTTACCAATGAATATCCTCTAAGTACCGATTCTACATAGAGCCCCGATCCTCCACATAGGATAGGGAGTTTATCCCTATTTTTTATGTCTGTATATACATTGTGAAAATCGTGCTGATACTCGAAGATATTATATTTATCGCCGGCTTCACGAATATCAATCAGATGATAAGGTATATTTTCTCCGTTTATTACATAATCTGACAGATCTTTTCCTGTTCCAATATCCATCGAGCGATATACCTGCCGCGAGTCTCCGCTTATGATCTCAGTGTGGAGTGTATTTGCCAGATGGCAGGCAAATGCTGTTTTGCCTGATGCCGTTGGTCCTATAATGGTGATTAGATCATAATTCTTCATAAGTACAAAGTTAGAATGAAATTTATATTTTCACTTATAATAGGATATCTGATTCCTTCTCGTGTCTCAAAAAATGACAAAACTGACAGGCATTTATATTCTGTTTCTCATATAAAAGCTATTTCTATGTAAATAAAAGATAAAAATCCTTATTAAAGTAGGTATTAAGGTTTCTAAACCCGAAAGAAATTTAAGAACTTAGTTATCTTTACACAATTAATTATTTGTACTTCTATAAGATATGAGTGGTAAGTTAAAAAAATCACTTTATATTTGTAGGCTAAAACAAAAAAAGAGACTCTATAAATTAACGAATGAAAGAAGGAAAAAGCTTAGTAAACAATATTGTGGCTGCATGCCAAGAGAAGAAAGCTAAAAATATCGTCATTGTCGATATGACAGAATTACCGGGTACTATTTGTCAATATTTTGTGATTTGCGAAGGAAACACTCCTATACAAGTATCTGCTATATCAGAAGAAATTGTTGATTACCTCAAGAAAAAGAAAAAAGAACGCCCTTTACTGATCGACGGATTACGTGAAAGCCGTTGGGTTGGTATAGATTATGGTACGGTTATTGTTCATGTATTTGTGCCCGAATTGCGTGAGTTTTATAATATCGAACATTTGTGGGCGGATGCAAAACTAGAATCAATCCCTGATATTGATTGAGATAAAGCATATTTAAACAAATCTTATTTACGCTTGTTATAGTTTTGAAAACAAACTAAATCACACATTGTGAGGAAAAAATATGGATAATTATAATAAAGGAGAGAATAGCCCCAAAAAACCAAATCTGAAAGGACCTAAAATTCCATTCAATCTCTATTGGGTATACCTCATTGTATTTGCTGCCATTATAGGTATGTATTTCTTTTCGGATAACACCGTAACGAAAGAAGTTCCCTGGTCTGACTTTCAGGGGTATGTAAAAAATAATAGTGTCAACAAAATAATAGTAGACAGGAAGAACAGTACCTTAAAAGCTTTTGTAAGACCTGACTCTGTAAAGAGCGTGTTTAAAGGCGAAGCCGATAGGGCAGGTACTAATCCGGCTATTATTGTGCGTATTCCTTCGGCAGACAAGTTTGCAGACTTCTATGAAACAGTGAGAGCCGAATATAAATATGATATTGATGTCAGCTACGAAGATAGTACCAACCCTTTAGAAATCCTTGTCGGGTTTTTGCCTGTGATTCTTATCTTCGGTTTGTTTATCTATATGATGCGTCGTATGTCGGGCGGTGGTTCCGGCGGAGGCGGAGGCGTATTCAGTGTTGGAAAATCGAAAGCTCAATTATATGATAAAGGTTCAGACCTTCGTGTTACGTTCAAAGATGTTGCCGGATTGTCTGAAGCTAAAGAAGAAATAGAGGAAATCGTTGAATTCCTAAAAAACCCTTCCCGTTATACCGAAATTGGTGGTAAAATACCAAAAGGAGCGTTACTTGTTGGCCCTCCCGGAACAGGTAAAACATTGCTTGCAAAAGCTGTTGCCGGCGAAGCGGATGTTCCGTTCTTCTCATTGTCAGGTTCTGATTTTGTGGAAATGTTTGTCGGAGTTGGAGCTTCTCGTGTAAGAGACTTATTTAAGCAGGCAAAAGAAAAATCGCCTTGTATTATATTTATCGATGAAATAGATGCGATTGGGCGTGCTCGTGGTCGTAACCTGAATATGGGTTCGAATGATGAGCGTGAGAATACATTGAACCAGTTGTTGACTGAAATGGATGGTTTTGGTACAAACAGTGGTGTTATTATTCTTGCAGCAACAAACCGTGCTGACATTCTGGATAAAGCCTTACTGCGTGCCGGACGTTTCGACCGTCAGATAACAGTTGACTTGCCCGATTTGAACGATCGTAAGGAAATATTTAAAGTACACCTTCGCCCTGTTAAGATTGACGACACGGTTGATGTAGAGTTCTTGTCAAGACAGACTCCGGGATTTTCCGGTGCTGATATAGCTAACGTTTGTAACGAAGCTGCATTGATCGCTGCCCGTAAAGGGAAGAAGGTTGTGCAGAAGGAAGATTTTACAAATGCAGTAGACCGTATTATTGGTGGGTTGGAGAAAAAGAATAAGGTAACAACCTTAGATGAACGTAAGACAATCGCAATCCATGAGGCGGGACATGCTACGCTAAGCTGGTTCTTGCAATATGCAAATCCATTGGTAAAGGTTACTATTGTTCCTCGAGGCAAAGCCTTGGGTGCTGCATGGTATCTGCCGGAGGAAAGACAAATCACTACCAAAGAGCAAATGTTGGACGAAATGTGTGCTTTGCTTGGAGGTCGTGCTGCCGAAGAGGTGTTTATCGGTCATATATCGTCGGGTGCTGCTAACGACTTGGAGCGTGTAACTAAGCAGGCTTATGCGATGATTTCATATCTTGGTATGAGCGAAAAGATGCCTAATTTAAGTTATTATGATTCGTCGGGTGAGGCTTACGGCTTTACAAAACCATATAGTGAAGAAACGGCTCTGTTGATAGATACAGAAGTTAGGAATATGATCAGTGAGCAATACGAGCGTGCAAAGAAACTGCTGCTTCAACATGCTGACGGACATGGAAAGCTAGCAAACTTATTGATTACAGAAGAAGTTATTTTTGCTGATGATCTTAAGAAAGTATTTGGTGAACGTCAATGGGTTTCTCGTTCGGAAGAATTATACAAAGAAGCCGAAGAGTTGCCTGATAATATAGAAATAGAGATAAAGAAGAACGAAGATGTCCCCGGAATTATTTCGGAAGAGGATCAGTCTGAATAATTCATTGTCTTAATTTATAAATGTTTACAAGTAGATCAATTTAAAAATATACTTTAGTCAAAGAAAGGATGTTGGATTTAACAACATCCTTTCTTTTATATTTAGGCCTTAAGTGCATAGCTTCACAACTACAAAAACTGACACGATGTATCCAAAATGAACAACACTTGTTATTGCGAGTGTATTTGCAATAATAAGCCGACCATTACTGATTTATTTACCTGAGAATGACGAATTAGCTGAATATCCTCAGTAATAGGGAAACATGATATTCTTATTTTTACTACTTTTGCCTCAAACTAATAAAACTTTATTATTTTGAGATTACCTAACATTGCCGTTCGTATTATTGCCGGAGCCGTATTTGTAGGGCTGTTACTAGGTGGTATCCTTATAAATGAATATACATTTTGTATTATATTCTCTCTCATAACTGTATTGTCGTTATATGAGTTTTATGGATTGATCGAAAAAGGAGCAAAAGTTCCCCTCACCAGGGTATGGAATGTGCTTGGAGGTTTTTCCCTTTTTATCGGTAGTTTTTATTATTATACGGTCGATGCTTCTGTTGTAACTTTTGTACCTTATTGTATCTACATCTTAGTTTTATTTGTTGGTGAATTGTATCTTAAGCGTCCCGACCCTATACGCTCTATAGCATATTCTCTGTTGGGGCAATTTTATATAGCCGTGCCTTTTGCGCTCACTAATTATCTGGTTTTTGCCTACACTCCGGGAAGCTATCACTATGTATATGTTTTAGCTTTATTGGTGTTTATTTGGGTAAATGATTCATTTGCTTATCTCACAGGAATGGCTTTTGGTAAACATCGCTTATTTGAACGTATATCTCCCAAGAAATCATGGGAAGGATTTATCGGAGGGGCTGTAGTTTCTATTGGCTCTTCATTCATTTTTGCTCATTATTATCAAAATCTGTCTATCTTGGGCTGGATAGGATTTGCAGCTATAACAATCATATTCGGAACATGGGGCGACCTTTTCGAATCGCTTATTAAACGTACCTTAGGCATTAAGGATTCGGGTGGAATGATACCCGGACATGGCGGTATACTCGATCGATTCGATAGTACAATATTGGCTATACCTGCGGTTTTTTTATACCTGATTTTGATTAACTATTCTAAAAGTTGCTTCTAAAAAATATTGATTTCAGATTTTTGTTGCTAACTTTACTATGCTTTAGCTAGTCCTTAAATAAAACGTAATAATATGACAAAGAAAGTATTAGCCATAACTCTAGTTGCTGCGGTCTCAAGTGTTGCGGTATATGCCTATATTCAGAAAAAGAAAAAAGACAGACGTAAAAACCTATCAGTAAACTTTATTTAAGAAAGTAGAGGAAAAGTTTTCTCAGAAGAGGGGATAAGGACGGTTTTGGATAAAGCTCCATAAGCCTTTAAGTGATGTAGATAGAGCTTACATCAATTCAACTCACTTACATCATTTATTCCGTTGCGGTCAAATAATACCCTGTATTTTTTATAATATTCATCCTCGTCGGACTTACATTGTATAATAAAGTACAATGAATATACCTTATTTCCTTCTATCGTTTCATATCCTTTCTCTGCATCTGATAAGTAGAGTGGAATAAATGGATTATCCATTTTATGAGTGAAATTTATCAAGTGGAAACGCGTAATATCATTAATTCCCGAGAGGCGATACTCTTTGTATTTTTCTATCTCATCCTTCGATAGGTTTACCCATTTTCGGTATAAGATTATTTTCTCATCATACACCTGGTTCTCAGCTTCTACCAGTGGCGTTCTTGCCCTGATATTTCGTACTTCATCCGGCAACTTATTTTCCTCTATAAAATCGAATGCCTCCTTTATCCAGCCAATCTCTTGCTTACGTATACTCAGCTTTAGTTTAGAATCAAAGTATTTTTTACCCAGCTTAGACGAAAAATAGTAGCGCATCATATCTTTGATCCTATCTTTGAACATATAACTAAAGACAAGGATTACGAAAAGGTCGGTAGTGAAATTTCCAAAACGCAGTGTGGCGAAGAAAGATACCATCGTAGCAAATATCATAGCGATTCCCGCTGCAACACTGTAGTATAGCTGCTGGGCAAAAAGTCCGTCTTTTTTTCTGATAATCTGTAAGAATAAGTCACTTTCAACGAATTTTTTCAGAATATTCCGTTGGGTGATTACCAAACTATTGTGTTTTTCCTGCCCTTTCTCAAGTAGCATAAACCCTCTTTTCTTTTTATGGGCTTTTTCCTTTTCAATTAAGGTGTATAGCTTTTCTTTGATTGTTTCGAATATCGGTTTGCCTTTTAGTATTCTCATAATCTGAAAGGCATATTGCTCTATGATATTACCCAGAAAGTCATCTCCGAATAGAAACAACTCCCGCTGTTGCTTTGTCATCTCGGGATTAGAAAGTTCTTCCCACTTTTCCCTGTATTGTAATGCTATTTCTTTCACGTTGGCAATATAAGCTTCGACATGAGAAACTATTTTTTCGTCTGTTGCTGTACTTCCGATAATCTGTACATGCCGCCTTAATGCACTCTTTACGATGCAGACGAACATTTTTATTTGGTAAGAAAAACTTTCTGTGAGATCTTCATTGTTCGGGTCTACAGCCAGATCATCCAAAGCTTTCTGTAAGCGGGGAAGAGGGCCACGTCCTGCCTTTAGTATTTCTTCGAGAGAATAAACGGGGGTAATCAGGCGAAGGTTATTTTTTACATCTCTGTAAAAGTCCTCTTTTTTATATGTAGACCGATTGATGTCAAGGCTGTTAGGGAGGAATATCCACGTATTGATCCTGAACTCATTTATATCCTTTTGATGTTGGTCGGTTATAAAACCAATTTTGAATTCTAAGGCGAAATTATCGTGAACTTTTACTTCTGTATCTATCATATTTTCTCCTCCTGTTACTAAATATAATCCGAATTTAAGAAGAAAAGTTTACAACTACCATTTAGAATAAGGAAGTTTTGTCAGAGAAGAATTATAATAGCGGAGATCGCCTGTCACTTCTTCTCCCAGCCAGTCGGGCTTTTCAAACTGTTCGTTTTCTGAAGAGAGCTCAATCTCGGCCATAACAAGACCTTGGTTTTCACCGTTGAATTCGTCTACTTCGAAGGTATGCTTGTCGCTTTTTATATAATACCGGATTTTATCTATAATTCCTGGTTCACACAATTTTAGTAATTCCCGGGCATCGTTTATCGAAATTTCTTTTTCCCACTCAAAGCGCGTAATACCTGATTCGTTGCTTATCCCTTTGATCGTGATATATGCTTTTTTCCCTTTTATCCGCACCCTTACCGTGCGCTCCTTCACCGAAGAAAGATATCCTTGCACGATTTCTTCATGCGCATAGGCATATTCTTTGTAGTTTCCTTTAACCAGAAACTTACGTTCAATCTCCAAAGCCATATTACTGGATAATTTGTTTTACAGCTCCCAGCTCAGGATAGAAAATCACTTTGATTGGTAATTTATTGTTATCAAACATTTTCGGTGTCAGCACATCCTGAATTCCATATTGAACGATGTCGCATTCTTTTTTTACATAATCCTTGCTGTTGTATGTTATTTGCAAGCTGGCCTTGTTCGGGATATTGTATATGATTCCGGCAGAGAATTTTTTCTCCAATTCTTTTTGTTCTTTAGGTGTCAGTATTTGTTCTTCTCTCGGGTCTTTGTTTCTGAGAGACAAATATACAGGTGCTCCTGCCAAATCGTTGGCATCCACGACTCCTAGCTTAGATGAAAACCTGAAAATGATTCGATTCTCTATGTTTTTCGTATCGGGGATTATCGTAAATTCTTTTGTGCCTGTTTCTTTCGTTTCAGTTCCTGCAAACATTGCGGTGAGTGCCTTTTCTTGTTCATCAAGTTGAGTCATTACCAGTTTGTAAGCATTGCCATCAGGAGGCATATTGTCTGCTTCGCCTGTAATTATATTTGTGCGGCTTTCACGCAATCGGTAGATTTGTTTTGCGATCAGTTCGGCTTGTTTTGCTGTAGAACCTGCACGTAGAATCTCTTCGGAGAGGAAGCTGCGTGGGTTTAATGTCGTTTCACTCACTTTAGCCGGAGCTTGTATTGCTTCTTCTTTGGGGAAAGTATAGTCGTCGTTGATCGCACATATCACGCCATCCTTTGTCAGTGTGACAAAAGGTGCAGTTGTATTCGATCGAAATTCTACCAGATAAGACTTGTCTTTATCTACTATTCCTTTTGTTGTAGCATCTATATTGTCGATAGTATAGGTTACGCTATTTTCGGTTATGGGATTGGTTATGCTCAGGTATCGCTCGGCATATTGATAGAATTCACCGGCTTTTTTCGTGGTCTTTGTATAGTTTACGGTAACTATAACAGAGGTTTTCGGTAATGAGTACGCCACACCATAATCATTTCCTTTCACTGCACTCATTTTAACTGTATTCTGTGCAGGTAATGTGAGAGCTCCTATTGCAAGCAAAAGAAATAAGCTTAGAGACTTCATTCGTTCTTTATTTTATAATATTAGTCTCACAAAGCTAATTATTTTTTATGGATTTCCGACCTACAACTATCTAAACCTTAAAGCTTCTATTGGAGAGTAATGATTAAGGGTAAGGAGGTGGGGGTTACATGCAGTCTGTTTTTATATGAAATTTATTTATCACTTTTTTAATTAAGTAACTCGTAAAAAAATAGAGAGATGCTTTTTTATTGCGAAAAACTCTGTGTTTTAAAAAAAAGAATAAGAGCAATGCTGCAACAATTCCTTTTTAATTATGAGAAAAAATAGAAGTACGGAGGAATTTGAATTATTATTGAATGCTTAATTCTTAAATTTATCATTTTCTTGAAAAATAATTCTTTTTTTTGTAACACTTCTATTTTCGATCCGTAGATGTTATTAGAAGGGTAACCTAAAACATTAAATGATAAGCTTCGATTCTAATATTATAGATCAGTGTAGAAAGGGTCAACATTTGGCTCAGATGCAGATTTACTCTACTTTTTATAAGAGAGTTTATAATGCATGCTATAGGGTTCTGTATGATAGTCTCGAGGCAGAGGATGCAATGCAAGAGAGCTTTCTGAAAGCATTCTCGAGTTTGGACAACTATAAAAATTCAGTTCCTTTTGAGGCATGGCTTGTAAGGATAGGCATTAATACATCTATTGACAAGCTGAGGAAAAGAAACTTGGAAACTGTCGATTTTAACGAGAATATCAAATATGATATAGTAGACTCGGATGATAGCGAAGAGTGGGAGCAGATATTGGATCGTGTAGAGCAGGTGAAAACTGCAATAACGAAGCTGCCGGAGTCGAGCCGGTTGATTGTAAATCTTTATCTTATAGAGGGGTACGATCACGAAGAGATTAGTGAGATTCTGAATATAGCACCCGGAACGGTGCGTATACAATATATGAGGGCAAAACAAAAATTATTGGAACTCGTCTAAAAAGGAGGGAAGGTATGAATGACATAAGAAAAAAAATAGACAGAAACAGAGATTTGTTTGACGATCAGGAACCATCATTCGGACACATGGAGCGATTCGAAGCTCTATTGAAAAGTAAGAATGAAGAAAGCTTGAAGAACGAAAAACGAGTGAAACGGGTACGGTTTATAAGTGCCATATCTGTGGCGGCATCCATTGCCATACTAATAGCCGTTGTTGTTAGATTCTCTACACCAGACAATACAGGAGGCAATATTCCTGCACCGGAGGTCATTGGAGCAACAGATGAATTTAAAACAACAAATGATTATTATAATCAGAAAATGGAAGCAAAGATTGCTGATATAATGTGTAAACTCGCATATACAGATACCGAAAATCAGGCGCGACTGACCAAGGATATACAGAAAATAATAGATGGTAATAATAATTTTATCAACGAAATCTCTAAAAATGAAGATAAGGATATGGCTATTCATTTTTTGGTGAAACATTATAGAACGAATATCCATGTACTCGAGAATATAGATCAAAAATTAGGAAAATATACCAAATGCTAATATAATTAAGGGATGAAAAAGTATATATTGTTTATCGGTTTGTGCAGCCTTGCTCTAATTCAATTAGGAGCATCGGAAAAGATAAAGGGTGATCAGCCTCAAGACTCTATTAATGGTAAAGGAAGATTTAATATAGAAATTCCGAACATAGAGATTCCGGATATGGATTTGGACTTCGATGCCCTTAATTTTGATTCTAAGTTTGACTTTAACTTTGATACTACCCAGTGGCTGGCATGGAGGGAAGATTTTGAAAAATCCGGAGTCAAAAACCTCAAGGAATTGGAGAGAAACTTGAAAGTGAATAAAGAAAGATTGTCGGAATTGGGTAAAAATCTGAAGTCCAGATCCAATAATGATAATTTGAGTGTCTTTTCAAATAATCAGAAAGGCAAAACTCCCGATCGAGTTGAGACTAAAACGTACTCTAATATTTCAGAAATCGATATCTCTCATAAATATGGGAATATATTTGTAAGGGAATCCCGATCGAAGAATGTAGAGTTAGAGATTCAATATTTTAACAAACTTAATCGGAGAAATCCTGTTAGAATTTCAGAGGAGAAAGGAGTGTTGGCTATAGCTAGTCTTGGTTCCAGTGTAAATCAAATCGACTTAGTGATAAGTATTCCACGCAATGTTAAACTTAATGTAGATCTAAAATATGGCAGATTAAAAATGAATGAGTTTAATGCACCTTTTTCAGCTAATCTGTCTTATAGCACCTTCGATGCAGAAAGCTTTTCGGGAGCCAGACCAACCATCAAGGATAAGTATGGAAAAGTGACGATAAGCAAATTGCAGGATGCCGTTTTGTCGACTTCTTATTCGAAAGTAAAGATAGATAAGGCGAATAGATTAGACTTGTCGGGAGCTTATAGTGACTTTGTATTGAATGATGTGCAAGCTATTTCGGCTCAGTTGTCTTCTACCTCGGGCGATTTTAAAATAGGCTCGTTGGGAGAGATGGATGGTAAGTTTAATTATGCCGACATATCGATTGATAATCTCCGCTCCAGAATGAATGTAATTTGCAACTATTCTGATGTAAAGGTTAATTCAATATCTCCAAATACAAATATCAATGTAAAAGGTAATTACTCTGATGTGGTATTAAGCGTTCCCGATAATGTCGGAGCTTCATTTAATGTTGTACTGGTGCAAGGAGATTTGGCTGTGGCGAAAAAATATACGGTGAAATACACAGAGCAAACCGAAACCTCGACTACAGTTATTAAAAAAGGGCAGATAGGAACTAAAAGACCAACAGCTACCATTACCGTATCGAGCAATTATGCAGATGTAAAAATAAAATAAAACTAAACTAGAAATGAATATTATGAAATTTATCGGTATCTCTATATTAAGTATCATCGTATTGTTTGTCTCGTGCGGATCGTCTAAAACCTCACATGTTGAAAAAATAAATTTGAGTGCTTATAGCGGTATTGAGGTCAGGTCGGGTATTGAGGTTTATTTCTCTTATGGGAAAAGCCATACTGCGCAAATAGATAGCCCCGAGCCCATAGATGTATATGTAGAAAAAGGTATTTTGAAAGTGAATAGAAAAGGTAAAAGCAATAAGAGAGTGAAAGTATATCTTACGGCAAACAATATAGAATCTATAGCACTTTCGGGAGGATCAAAGTTTTCTACCGACGAACTCAAAAATAATAATGGAATATCTATAGCAGCATCAGGTGGCTCTAGTTTCGATATAAAGAAACTGGAATCGAGAGAATCTAGTATTGCTGTTTCGGGTGGCTCTCGTTATAATATAGATGAAGTGAGATCAGAAGCGTTAAATATTGCCTCCTCCGGTGGAAGTACTTCCTCTTTGGATATAAAGAGTGCGAGGGCTGTAAGTGTGGCGGTAAGCGGAGGCTCTAATGTTGTCTTGACAGGATCGGTTGAAAGTCTTTCGGTTGTCAGCTCGGGAAATGCTAATGTGGATATTGTAAATCTTAAGTATAAAGATATCCAAACAAACACTTCAGGCAGAGGACGTATTCAAAAAAGATAATCGTAATTTAGTGAATATATAGCGCCGGAAATTAGATTTCCGGCTTTTTTATTTTCATCTCTGGCATTGTTTTTATTTCTTCTGCCACTATTCTTACTATATTGCAATATTTTGTATAATTTTGTAGCCTCTTTAAAAAAATAAAGTATGTCTCAAAAAGTTAGGGTGCGTTTTGCACCGAGCCCGACCGGACCACTTCACATTGGCGGGGTACGTACGGCATTATATAATTATCTCTTTGCAAAAAAAAATAACGGCGATTTTATCCTTCGTATAGAAGATACCGATTCGCAACGTTTTGTGCCGGGTGCAGAAGAATATATCATCGAAGCTCTCACATGGTTGGGCTTAAAGTTTGATGAAGGTACACATATTGGAGGTACTCATGCTCCATATAGGCAATCGGAGAGAAAAGAGATTTATAAGAAATATGTAGATATACTTATCCAAAAAGGAGCAGCTTATATTGCTTTTGATACTCCCGAAGAACTGACGGCTAAGCGTGAAACTGTGAGTAACTTTCAGTACGATGCTTCTACACGGGGAGAGATGCGAAACTCATTGACCCTCTCTCAAGAAGAAGTACAGTCACTCATAGATGCCGGCAATCAGTACGTAGTCCGATTCAAGATTGAAGCAGGGCAAGAAGTGTTGGTCAATGACGTTATTCGTGGCGAAGTAAAATATAACTCATCGGTACTCGATGATAAAGTTCTTTATAAATCGGCCGATCATTTGCCTACATATCATTTGGCAAATATCGTAGACGATCACTTGATGGAGATAACACACGTTATCCGTGGCGAAGAATGGTTGCCTTCAGCTCCTTTGCATGTATTATTGTATAAGGCTTTTGGCTGGGAAGATTCTATGCCGCAATTTGCACACCTTCCGCTTTTGCTGAAGCCCGAAGGAAATGGAAAATTGAGTAAGCGTGATGGCGACCGTCTAGGCTTTCCTGTGTTTCCATTAGAATGGAAAGACCCGCAGAGTGGTGAGATTTCGTCAGGCTACCGTGAAAGTGGGTACTTGCCCGAAGCTGTAATCAATTTCCTTGCTCTTCTGGGATGGAATCCGGGTAATGATCAGGAAATAATGTCGATGGAAGAACTTATTCAACTTTTTGCATTGGAGAAATGTAGTAAGAGCGGAGCCAAATTCGATTACGAAAAAGGAAAATGGTTCAACCACCAATATATCCAATTAAGACCAAATAGCGAGATAGCCACAATTTTTTACCCTATATTGCAAGATAAAGGGATCGAATGCCCGTTACAATATATAGAAACAGTTGTCGGTCTGGTAAAAGAACGAGTAAGTTTCGTAAAAGAATTGTGGGATCAGGCTTCTTTCTTCTTTGTGGCTCCAACCGCTTATGATGAGAAGGTTGTGAAAAAACGTTGGAAAGAAGAGTCGCCGTCTCAATTGAGCGAGCTGGCAGAAGTTCTGAAAGGAATTGAAGACTTCTCTTCTCACAATCAGGAAGAAATAGTGAAAGGCTGGATTGAATCGAAAGGCTATCATCTCGGCAATATAATGAATGCATTCCGTCTGGCTGTTGTAGGGGAGTCGAAAGGCCCTCATATGTTTGATATTACGGCAACTATTGGAAAAGAAGAAACAATAGCCCGACTTGAAAAGGCAATCTTAAATATTAAATAACAAGAAGATGCTGTTTTTTTACAATTTTGCTATATATCTATATGCGTTGATTGTCCGTCTTATTTCTCCTTTCCACAAGAAAGCCAGAAAGATGATTGTAGGGCACAAGCAAACTTATCGGATATTGAGGCAGAGCATAGATGCAAATGCTGAATATATTTGGTTTCATGCAGCTTCTTTAGGCGAGTTTGAACAAGGTCGTCCGATTATGGAAGAGCTGAAAAGAACACATCCTGAATATAAGATATTGCTTACATTTTTTTCTCCTTCGGGCTACGAAGTAAGGAAAGATTATCCGCTGGCAGATGTAGTTTGCTATTTGCCTTTTGATAAGAAACGGAATGTAAAGCGTTTCTTGAAGATTGTTCAGCCAAAGATGGCGATATTTATAAAATATGAATTCTGGTATAATTTTGTAAATCAGCTTTATAAAAGGAATATTCCGGTGTACATGGTTTCAGCGATCTTTCGTCCCAATCAGATATTTTTCCGTTGGTATGGAAGCGATATGCGCAAGTTGCTGAAAAAATATACATGTATATGCGTGCAGGATGAAAACTCCCGGAAACTGTTATCAAATATAGGTATCACAAATGTTGAAGTTTGTGGCGATACCCGTTTCGATAGAGTATTGGATATTCAAAAACAAGCCAAGCAACTTCCTATAGCCGAGGCCTTCGAGAAGAAAGCTAAGTCTGAGAATGAGAAGATATTTGTTGCCGGAAGTACCTGGCCAAAGGATGAGGATATACTGATCCCATACTTTAATATGACTACAGACCTTAAATTGATAATAGCTCCGCACGAGATTGATGAAGCTCACTTGAAGTACATCGAAAGCAACCTGCAACGTCCTCATATCCGCTATTCGAAGGCAACGCCGGGTATGATGGCTGACTATGACTGTTTGATTATTGACAATTTCGGACTTCTTTCGTCTATATATAGCTACGGACAAGTAGCATACGTAGGAGGAGGGTTTGGTGTTGGTATACATAACATATTAGAAGCTGCGGTTTACGATTTACCTGTGATATTTGGCCCGAATTTTAAAAAGTTTCGTGAAGCTCAGCAAATGATAGAATGTGGAGGAGGTTACTCGATTTCTGATTATCAGGCATTCCGTGGTTTGATGGATGAGTTTCTTCAGTATGAGGGAACACTGAATGCTGCCGGGTTACATGCCGGTAATTATGTACGCTCCAATGCCGGGGTTGTGAAACGTGTAATGGCGGTAATCAATCTTTAGAGGCTTCGATTTTGGCCTGTATCTTTTCTTAGAATAAAAATAATCTTGTAGATTTGTAATTTAAACCATAGTTTTTATGGCAAAAATCGACTATTATATCAGCAAGATAAAGATACCTACATCTGTCTTGTTCATCGCTGCAATCATTATTATTGTATATTTTTTACCCCGCGAGGGTAAATATAAATACAGTTATGAAGATAATCGGCCATGGCAATACGGCTTGCTTACAGCACCCTTTAAGTTTCATATACATAAGTCTGATGCACAGATACAAGAAGAGAAAGATAGCATCATGCAGACTTATCAGCCCTATTATCTTGCAGATGCGACAATCGAGAAAAAAGCAATATCTCAGGTCGTTCAGGATGCCAGAGCAAGAAGTATTCCCGAGGATTATATAACCTATATAAACAGGAAGTTTACAGAAATATACAAAGCCGGAGTGATCTCTGCCGAAGATTATGAGCGTATTCAGCAACTGAATAAAAAGCAATTAATACTTCGCAGCGAAACAGCAAACAAAATTGCTGCAACCAGGCATATTGCATCGTTTTATACACCACGCCAAGCATACGAAAAGATCATTGATGACGCTCCTGCCCATATTGATATAGGACGTCTAAAAACTTTTAATCTCAACAATTATCTGATAGCTAATATTATATACGATGAGAGAATGTCGTTGGGTATCAAGAATGATATGCTGCAACAGGTTTCTTTGTATGACGGAGAAGTACAATATGGCGAAAAGATTATAGATAGAGGTGAGATCGTAGATGCACGCCTCAAAAATATTCTGGATTCTTATATTAAAGAAGCAGAAGGGAAGGTAGGAACAAAGTCAAAACCAGGATGGCTCATCATGGGAGAGTTGGTTATGATCACCCTCTTTGTAATGGCTCTGATGATTTATCTTCGTTTCTATCGTATTGAGGAGTACAGAAATAAAAAGAATGTCATCTTTATGTTGCTTATGGTTGTTATTTTCCCCGTCATAACGGGAATAATGGGCGACTCGAAGATGTTTACTCTCATGTATGTCATTCCTTTTGCGATACCTACCATTCTCATACGTACATTTATAGACTCGCGTACAGCTATTACCACACATACCATTACAATACTGATATGTGCCATTATGTTTCCTCTGGCTCAGATGGCTCAGTTTATCACAGTTCAGATGTTGGTGGGATATATGTGTATCTTTAGCTTGCGGAATCTTTCTGAACGTTCTCAGCTGGTTGTATGCGCCCTTCTGATACTCGTTACATATATTGTGTCGTTTACGGGCTGGATTTTATGTACTGAAGGAGATATAGCATTGATAAAAGAAAATTCGAGGGTGTATATTTATTTCTGTATCAACTTTGTATTTGTCACTTTTGCTTATCTGCTGGTTTATGTATGCGAAAGAGTCTTTGGCTTTATGTCGGAGGTGAGTATGATAGAACTCTCAAATACAAACAGACCTCTTCTACAGCAACTTTCGGAGGTTGCTCCGGGTACATTCCAACATTCTATGCAGGTATCTACATTGGTTGTTGCCGCTGCGCATCGTATCGGGGCTAATGCTACGCTGGTGCGTACAGGAGCCTTGTATCATGATATCGGTAAAATGGTAAATCCGATTTTCTTTACCGAGAATCAGGTTGAAGGCATCGATCCACATGCCGGACTCACAGAAAAAGAGAGTGCCCGCATTATAATAGATCATGTGGCCGAGGGTGTAAGAATAGCTAAAAAGAATAACTTACCGCAACAGATAATAGATTTCATAGAAACTCACCACGGTAAAGGAAAAGCAAAATACTTCTATAATTCGTATGTAAATAATCATCCTGACGAAATCGTTGATGAAGAAGACTTTACTTATCCTGGACCAAATCCGTTTACACGCGAAACGGCTATTCTTATGATGGCTGATACGGTGGAAGCTGCATCGAGAAGCCTTAAGGAGAATACGAAAGAAGCTATTACCGAATTGGTAAATCGTCTTATAGATTCTCAGCTGAGCGATGGTTTGTTCAAGAATGCCCCGATTACCTTTAAGGATATAGAACAGGTAAAAGAAGTGTTTTGCGACAAGCTGGTCAGCATGCGTCACTTACGTGTTGCTTATCCCGAGCTGAAAAGAGGAGAGAATAAAGTAACCCGAGAAATAGAACAATAATGTGCTCAATTTTAAATAAATTTTAATCCATTCACTTGTTATGAGAAAATTACTTATTTTGCCTTTATTCCTGCTTATCAATCTGATTGTTTTTGCTCAGGAAGAAAACACAGCGTATCAGTTCACTGTGGTGAAACAAAACCCGATAACATCGATCAAAAATCAAGGGAATAGCGGAACTTGCTGGAGTTTTTCGGGAGTAGCTTTTCTTGAATCTGAGCTTCTTAAAATGAACAAAGGAGATCACGATCTTTCTGAGATGTATATTGTTCGTCGTAATTATGCCGATAAAGCGGATAAGTATGTAAGAGTAGGAGGTAATCTAAACTTTGCACAAGGTGGTGCATTTGCCGATGTTGTAGAAACTTTAGATGAATACGGCGTAGTTCCTAATGAAGTGTATGCCGGTCTTAACTATGGTGAGACTATTCATAATCATGGTGAATTGGAAGCTGCATTGAGTGGCTATGTAAAAGGAATTGCCGACAAGAAATCAAGTCGCATTTCTCCGGTATGGGGTGTTGGTTTCAACAGTGTTTTGGATGCTTATCTGGGTGCTGTGCCAAAAGAATTCCAATACAAAGGCAAAACATATACTCCGCAGTCTTTAGCTCAATCTTTAGGGCTTACAAGCAAAAACTATGTGTCTATCACTTCATTCACACATCATCCGTTCTATGCTCCGTTTGCTATAGAAATACCTGACAACTGGCGCTGGGCTGTCTCGTATAATGTACCTATGGATGAAATGATACAAGTAATAGACAATGCAATAAATAACGGTTACACTGTGGCATGGGCTTCGGATGTAAGCGAAATTGGATTTACCCGCAATGGTATCGCAGTTATCCCCGATGATGAGGCTCCTGAAAATATTGGTTCAGATCAGGCTCATTGGTTAGGATTGTCAAAAAGCGAAAAAACTACCCGTTTGAAAGCAAAAGTAGATCAAGGTCCGGTAAAAGAAAAGGTGGTTACACAAGAAATGCGTCAGGCTGCATTTGATAGCCAAGAAACGACCGACGATCATGGTATGCAAATATTCGGGATTGTAAAAGATCAGAATGGTACAAAATATTATCTTGTGAAAAACTCATGGGGTGAAGCAGGTAAATATAAAGGAATATGGTATGCTTCAGAAACATTTGTGAAGTACAAAACAACAAATATAATGGTTAACAAGGCTGCTGTTCCAGCTCCACTTGCTAAAAAATTGAATCTGAACTAATAGATTTCTATTATATAGTATATAGCCGTGGGAGGTTTTCTCCTGCGGCTATTTATTTTTAGGTGGAGTAATTCTAAATTTCTTTTAGTATTTGTTTGATAAGCTACAAAGAGAATAATATAAAATTGTCTTATATTGTATTCTCTTTTTTAGTGTGTAGAAAGTGACAGATACAAAACATATCAAAAAGTGTCACTCTTGTCACCTTTTTATTGTTTATGTGGTGTTATATATTTAGTTATCAGATATTTGTGTGCGTTTTTGTGATTTGTTTTATTGTTACCTTTTGGGTAGGAAAATATAGAGATAAAGGTTAAAATAACGATTTCAGAAAAATATTACATAAAATCTGTAACCACATGAGACTATGTGTAGTCATATATTCGAAAACAGATTATTAACAACAAAAAATAGAAATATCATGGGTGAATTAGTACCAATAATTGCAATTTTATGTGCAGTAGGATTGCCGGTCGTTTTAGGTGGAATGGTTCTTTTAAAACTTTTATCATCAGATAAGAAAGTTCGTATGGAATTGGCGAAACAAGGGATTATACCTCCACCGGAAGTAAAAACAGCTCCGAACAAATACAGATCTCTTCGCAATGGTTTTCTGTGTGTCGGAATCGCTATCGGGTTGGCTTTAGGGGTTTTCATCGCACCAAGCTTTGCTCTTTCTTTAGATTTTCAATATCTTGTAATAAGCAGTAGCGTGCTGTTGTTCCTTGGTCTTGCTTACGTTGTGTTTTACTTGGTGGTGAAAGACAAAAAAGAATTTGAAGACGCTGAATAAAGATGGATGAAAAGCAACTTATACACAAAGTCCTGAAGGGAGATACGTCTGCCTTCGGGTATTTTGTAGACACATATCAGGATATGGCTATAACTATAGCCTATCGTGTGTGTGGTAACAGGCAGGATGCAGAAGATATTGTGCAGAATGCTTTTGTTAAGGCTTTTCATAATTTGCATACATTTAGAGCTGACAGTAAGTTTTCGACTTGGTTCTACAGAATTGTTTATAATACGGCAATTACAGAAACCCGTAATACGGTTTACAATACAGAGTTTGTTGATTATAAACAGATTGATTTGGATAATTCTTTCTCGGATTGGGATACAATGTCTCAGGTAGAGGATAACGAGAGGAAGGCTATTGTAAATGAGGCTATGGATAAGATGCCTAGAGATGAAGGGCTTTTGCTCACATTATACTATTTGGAAGATAACTCGGTGAAAGAAATAGCACAAATAACCGGGCTGACGGATGTAAATGTGAAAGTGAAGATGCATAGGGCACGAAAGCGTTTCGCAGATATTCTGGAACAGATGATGCGGTACGAAACCTCTTAGAGATATTAAAATATAGAATTGAATAATAATAATAAAAAATATAAATACAACAATATGAATGTGCAGGATGATAAAATAAGAGAGCTTCTTTCGGGCACTAGAATGAAAGCAAGCGATAATCTTAAATACAGGATCATGCATCAGATAGAATCCGAAAGAGCATTAATGCATGAGAAGGCTAAAGTGCAAAGCTCAAGCCCTTTCATCGGGAATATGTTTGCCATTTTCGGTGTGATGTATGCCCTGATTGCGATAGTTGCTTTGGTAGTCTATTTCGCAGCAGGGAAAGATGCTTTGCAGTCTGCCATGTTTTTTGCTCCTATATTGCTAATCGCTTCTGCTTGCGGCATGTTCGGATTTATTTCGGTATATGACGATCGACGCAGGAGTAAGCATAAAGCTGTCAGCTGATAGTAGTGAAGGTGTGAGATATAAAAATGGGCTTAAAGCATTTGCTCTAAGCCCTATATATTTTAGATAAAGGAAGAAGTCGGCGTATACTAATCTGTGATTAAAGTTCTATAATTTCTTCTTCCAATATTGTCAACTTCTCAAGGCCATCTTGAGTTACCAAATATGTGTTTTCAATGCCTACAGCTCCTACTTCAGGAATTACGAATTTAGGTTCGAGGGCAAAAACGATGTTTGGTTCCAGCAATTCTTTCGAACGAGGGGTTAGTACGGGAGGCTCATTGATCTCCAATCCTACACCGTGACCAACAAATTTAGCTTGTTGCTTTGTTCCCATAAAGTAAGGTTCCAGATTGTTCTTAACCACTGCTTCCATCGCGATATTGTATAACTCGGCACAGCTTACGCCGGGCTTTGCGATGTCCATTACCTTATTGCTGATTTCTATAGAGACCTGATGTGCACGATAAGCCAGATCAAGAGTCTTACCTACAGAGAACACACGTGTCATATCTGTCATCCATGGGGTATAGTTTCCCGCCATATCTACCATAATGGTATTCCCTTTCTTTATCTTTTGACCCGACGCACCTAAAGGTAAAATGGGGCTTGTTCCGGCTCCGCCAAGAGCAAAGTCGAAAGGGGATGGGGCTTCTGCATTTTCTCCTGTAAGAAGGCTACCCATGTAGATATCCATGTTTTCGCCGTAGCTACGGAAAAGTCCTAATGATCCGTGCAGACGCATCAGACGTTCTATTTCTATCTGAAACTCTATGTCCGTCATGCCGTCTTTATAAACAGAAGGGATCATCTTGTAAACTGCTTCATGCTTGCGCGCGCAAAGTCTTACTTGCTCCAACTCGAATTCGGTTTTTACACTGCGTACTTTACGCATCAGGGTAGATGCATTCGCAGCTTCCTTCAGTCCGAATGTATTGAGTAAACGGCTGCATTCACTGAAGGAAATCACATCTGTTTCAATCAAGACGGATTGAGGAATAGAGCGTCCGAGATTCTTTAGCTCATCAGTTATCTGTTCGGGTTTGCGGATATAGATCGTATTATCGAAACTGACATCTTCGGGGCGCTTTACGAAATGTACCGGTTGTCCTTCTATCGGTAAATAGTAGTAACCATTATATACCATTCCGGTCATGTAGAATACATTTACGGCAGTAGTCAATATACAGCCTTCAATATTCATCGACTGCATGGCACTTTGCAAGCGTTGTTGACGAATCAGTAAGTCTTTCGATAAATGTTCCTTATAGCTCATTTTTATAGTGTTTATATAGTCCTTTTTCTATAATATAGTCATATACGTTTTCGGTAAGAAAAGGACGCATGTTCTTACCGATTTCTATACCCTCACGTATGAAGGTCGATGATACTTCTATGATTGGCGAGTCTAAGGCTTCTACCTTTTGCTTTAGCCTATCAGGTATTTTTATCCGAAAGCCTAAGCGAGGATATATCTTAAGCTTATAATTCTCCAGAATCTTATCCGTTTCATGCCAGCTTTCGAAGATAGCCCAATTGTCGGCTCCAATAACGAGAGTGAAGTCATGCTCGGGATACTTTACTTTCAAAGCATCCAGTGTATTGATTGTATATGATGGTTTGGGCAGATCGAACTCGAAGTCACTCGCCTTTATTTTGGGATATCCTTCTAAAGCCAGCTTCGTCATTTCTAAGCGTACATATTTATCCGAGAGATCATCCTCCGATTTTAGAGGGTTGAGAGGACTTACCAATAGCCAGACTTCTTCTATATCGGTATATTCTACAATGTAGTTTGCCAGAATAAGATGCCCTACGTGAATAGGGTTGAATGAGCCGGAGAATATGCCTATCTTCATGTTGCAAGAAATTCTTTTACCACTTGTAATGCTTTTGCCTTTGCCTCTTCCAGATTGTCATTCTTGATAATGACATCAAAGTGAGAAGCGAAGGTCATTTCATATTCTGCTTTTGCTACCCGTGCCTCTATTATCTCGGGAGAATCGGTTCCTCTGCTTATCAGTCGGTTGCGTAATTCACTAATGGATGGCGGTTCTACAAATATAGAGAGCGCCTTCTCTCCGTAGTATTTCTTTATGTTGCATCCTCCTACCACATCGACATCGAAGATTACATTGCCGCCATTATCAAATATCCTTTGTACTTCGGCTTTTAGCGTTCCATAGAATTTATCTTTGTATACTTCTTCGTATTCAAGGAATTCGTTATTCTCAATTTTCTGACGAAACTCTTCGGGTGTGTGAAAGTAATATTCTACTCCATGTTTTTCTTCTCCGCGAGGCAAACGGCTTGTGGCCGAGATAGAAAACCGGAGGTTTAAATTTTGCGAAAGCAAGTAGTTTACAATAGTTGATTTGCCTGCACCCGAAGGAGCCGAAAAGATGATTAATTTGCCCATTCTATCGCTTATTCCTTACAATACGTTCAACACCTGCTCTTTTATTTGTTCGAGCTCATCTTTCATTTTCACAACAACCTGCTGCATTTCGGCATGGTTCGATTTCGAGCCCATCGTGTTTACTTCACGTCCTATTTCCTGAGCGATAAAACCAAGCTTTTTACCTTGTCCTGATCCTGATATCATTGTTTCCAGAAAATATTTAAGGTGATTGTTCAAACGATTCTTTTCTTCGTTTATATCAAGCTTTTCGATATAATAAATCATCTCCTGTTCGAAGCGATTTTTATCATAATCGAAATCCTCTATCTTTTGTAGGGCTTCTGAGATACGGCCTTTTATTTTGTCTACACGTTCTGCTTCGAACGGTTCTATATCGGTCAGAAGGGTTTTTATGTTTGATATTTTTTCTTCGAATAGCTTCTGAAGCATTGCGCCTTCCTGCTTACGGAATGCATGCAACTGATCAATTGCTTCGCTGATAACATTCGATACCATAAGCCATTCTTCCTCGTCTACTTCCTGCGCTTCATACTTCAAAACGTCAGGTAAACGTAGCAAGACCTGAAACCAATCTTGAGGAACAGCAACCCCCAACTTTTCGCAAGATTCTTTGATCTGATTATAATATCCTTCTATGATACTTTGATTGATCTGTGTAGCAGTTTCGCTGCCTATGTTTTCTATATATATCAGAAAATCTACCTTTCCTCGTTCTAATTGGCGAGATAGCAGATTGCGGATTTCCATTTCGTGCTCCTTATACAGATTTGGTAAACGTACCGATAAATCGAGTTGTTTACTATTTAAGGATTTTACTTCAACAGTAATTTTCCTTTTATGAAGTTCAGCAGTTGATTTGCCAAAACCAGTCATTGATTGTATCATGCTGTAATTTTTAATTTTAGGTACAAAAATACACAAATTATTACGTGAGAAGTCAACTTTAGCTAATTAAACTACGTTATTCATCCGTAAACTTTTATTTTTGTATATTGTTCAAATATAAAATGACATATACAATGACAACAACACTCTTTTTACAATACCCTAAATGCAGTACTTGCCAAAAAGCCGCTAAATGGCTTAAAGAAAATAATGTAGAAGTAAACAGCAGAGACATTACCAAAGAAAATCCGTCGAAGGCAGAATTGTCTGAATGGATAAAGAAAAGCGGACTTCCTATTTCCAGATTTTTCAATACTTCGGGGAGGATCTATAAAGAGAATAATCTCAAAGATAAGGTGAAATCAGCATCGCAAGAAGAATTAATAGATATACTATCTTCTGACGGAATGGTAGTAAAACGTCCGATTGTAGTAGGAAAAGATTTTGTTCTGGTAGGATTTAATGAAGAAGAATGGATTCAGAAGCTGAAATGAAATAAGTATGGAGGAAATAGATCAGAATACTCATATACACGAAGAATTGCCAAAGAAGAAAAGCTTGATAAAGAAGTTTTTCAAAGTTTTGATGTATATAGTTCTATCGCTGATAGGTCTTAATATTCTTCTTTATATACTTCTTTCTATTCCTTTTGTTCAGCAGAAAGTTGCTAACTATGCGGTAGATATTCTAAAAAATACACTGAAAACAGAAGTTTCCATCGATGAAGTTCGCCTTAGCCTGTTCAATCATGCAACCCTAAATGGCATATATATAGAAGATCAGGCAAAAGACACATTGCTCTATGCCAAACACTTGGATGTAAAGCTAAGTCCGTGGCAATTAATTAAGAGCAATACACTAGCCATTACAAGTATAAGCCTCGATGATTTTCTTATCAACGTTAATAAAAAAGATAGTGTTAGCGATTTCAATTTTCAGTTTATTATAGATGCTTTTTCTGGAGATACGGTTAAAACGGATACAACAAAAAGTACACTGAAGATTGTCATCACGGATGTTGATATAAAAAATGGCAGGCTGAATTATGATGTTCTTTCCGACTCGGTAACGCCTCACCTATTCAATGCTTCTCATATCTCATTATACGATCTGAATATTAATCTTGATCTGAACTCTATTGACCCTGATAGATTGGATATTGCATTAAATAATCTTTCGGCGAAAGAAATGACCGGTCTTGAAATTAAAACGCTGGAGGGACAGCTCTATTCGGATAAATCGCAACTTTGGGTAGATAATTTATCTTTAAACCTACCTAATTCGCATCTCAGAGCCGATAAAGTGAGGTATAACTTATCCACGTCCGAATTTGAAGTTCAAACGGAGAGTGCTGAGATATCTCCGATTGACTTATTGTCTTTTCTTCCTCAGTTGAAGTTTCTAAAGAATAACATTATTCTCTCTACGACTATTAAAGGAACATTACCTGCCATAAATGTTGAAAATATAAATATTGCTTATGGCAATGATGCATTATTAGAAGCAAAGGCTTCAATCTCAAATTATGAGAGATATGGAAGTGCCGATATTTTCCTTTCGATCGATAAATTCAATGCTTCTTCCTCGGCTGTCACTTCTTTTGCGAGAGTTGGAGATTCTACTTTTATAGCTCCTGACATATTTAGAGAGCTTGGAGATCTTTACCTGAAAGGAAATGTAAAGGGACAATTGAGCAAGTTTAAGCTGGATGCTGAGGCTTGGTGTCGTCAGGGAGCTATCACGGCGAAGGCAAGCGGAGGGGCAGATAGCATATTTTCCCGCTTCAATGTTGCTGCAACATTAAATACCCAGAACTTCAATCTAGGCAAATTGCTGGGAGATACTTTGGGGTTGAAGCGTTTATCCGCTAAGATAGATGTGAGAGCAAGACAATCAGAAAAAGGGCCACTGGTAGCACAGCTACAAGGTGAAATTGCATCTATACAGTACGGAAAAGATACCTATCGAAACATTCCTTTCGATGCTTATTATAATGCTTCAGAGATGGGAGCATCGGCAAATCTAAATTCTCCCGTAGGGAAAGTATATGCAAAGGCAAGTATGACCCAGGCACGAGTGCCCGACATTAATTTGAGATTGAAAGTAGACACCCTGCATATCGATCGCTTCTATAAAGATGAAAACTGGGTTAATCCACGTTTATCCCTTGTGCTGGAAGGAAGTATGAAAGGGTTGGATATAGATCAGATGGAAGGAAAGGCTGTAATTGACAGTCTTAATCTATACGATGCTAATTTTAATTTCAAGCCTGGAAGGTTTACATTGGAAATGGGTAAAAGGACAGAGAATGATAAATTTATAAAACTGACATCTTCTCTTCTTACCGCTAATATTGATGGGCAATATAAATTCACATCTCTTTCGGACGAGTTTTCTGAATTGATGAATAAGTACCTTCCGGCAGTTTTCCCAAAAGTAAAAAGGGTAAAAAAAGATCAGAATAATTTCACTTTCAATCTAACGGCAAATAACACCGAAGAGCTAGGTCGGATATTATCACTGCCTGTTGATGTTATTGAACCTGCAAGTATAAGCGGGAGGATAAATACAATAGATAATGTAATCACCGCTAAAGGAAATATTCCATATCTCAAATTTGGAGAATATGATATAAAAAGTACGACCATTGATGTAATTAATCTCGACTCTGCTTTTAATATTTCCGCCGGAAGTGACATTCTTATGCAAAAAGGTTTGTATTCATTGGCCTTAAATGTCAGGGGTGCAAATAATGTAATGCGTTCTGTGGTCAATGTAATGAGTGATAAAACGAATATAGATATTGGTGGAAAAGTAGATGTATTAGCACAGTTTAGCAGAGATGAGAAGAATGAATTACTCTCTTATCTGAAGGTCAGCCCGTCTGATATAATGATAGATAAGCTGGCTCTAAATCTACTCCCTGCAGAAGTCTGGAATAAAGGAGAGCGTACCGAAGTTCACAATTTGGGAATAGGTGTCAACAAGAAAAAATATATCGGATTGAACGGAGTTATTTCGAAAGAAGTAGGGGATAGCTTGAATATTGATTTCAACCATGCTGAGATAGGGGAATTGTTAGAAGCATTTGACATAAAAAATATCAGAGGATGTATACATGGAAATGTACTGATGACAAAAATGCTTGATCAACCCGAACTGTATACCCGAAATCTGGAGATCGGAGATATTGTAATATTTGCAGATACCTTGGGAACAATGACTGTAGATAGCCATTGGAGTGATAGCTACGGAGGGGTGAGGTTAGATGCGATATTGGCAAAAGGAGATAAAACTTTTGCCGAGGTAGATGGTACGGTATATACCAATCAGGATTCTCTCGATTTGCAGGTCAGAATGCAGCAAATGCCACTCAGGTGGATGCAGCCATTTGTTGCCGATATGCTAAACAAGATAGATGGAAGTATCAGCACCAATCTGATGATAGAAGGATCGACTAAAGCTCCTAAAGTTCGCGGTTTTTTAGGGTTTAACGATACTCAAATAGGAGTGGATTATACGAATGTAGTTTATACCATATCCGATACTATACGTGTTAGTCCCGATAAGATAGGGTTTGATAATCTTACCTTAAAAGATAGTCGAGGAAATACGGCTAATGTAAATGCTACTTTGACTCACAAGAATTTTGGAGATATGAAGTATCAGCTTGATATGCGAATGGATAAGCTGATGGTACTAGATACGGAACATCGTACAGACAGCTTGTTTTATGGGCGGGTTTTTGCATCCGGGCAGGTGAAAATAACTGGTGATGAAAAGAATATAAATTTGGATATGCAGATAAAGAATGATAAAAATTCGACTCTGAATATTCTATTGCCTCAGCGATCAGAAGCTTCTGATTACAAGAGTATTGTTTACATAAATGTTCCCGAAGAAAAATTGAAAAACACGATTGGTAATATCGTGAAAGACGCTCCTCTGCCTATTAAGTTGAGAGTCAGGCTCGATGTGACGCCGGATATTAATCTGGGAATAGTTATTGATCCGCTTACAGGAGATCAAATGCATGCCAAAGGAGCAGGACGAATAGATTTTACATATGATATGCAGAGTGAAAACATGTTTGCGTATGGAGACTATACATTGAGCGACGGCTCTGTTCGGCTAAATCTGCAAGGAATAAAAAAGCTTGACTTTAAGATACAGGATGGTAGTAAGCTCAACTTTACAGGAGATCCTTTGAAAACGAAGTTTAATATAACCGCTTATAGGAGAGTAAGAGCCAACTTGAATACATTGGACAATAGTTTTGCCCTTAATGGAACTACAACGAAAGTAGATGTTGATTGTATTCTTAAAATAACGGGGAATATAGATAAGATGGATGTGTCTTATAATATTAGCCTTCCGGGTGCTGATGACGACACAAGACAGAGGATAAACAGCTTGATTAGTACCGATGAGCAAAGGGTGCGACAGTTTGCGTCCTTAGTTGCCACGGGGTCATTCTATTCAAGTATGGGAAATAGTGGTGTTAACTTCACAAATAGCTTGTGGTCGTCACTTGCTTCCAGTACCCTTTCGGCAGGATTGACGGCATTGGTGGGTAATATGCTGGGTGATAAGTGGCAAATAGGGGCCAATGTAGAATCTGATGACGGCTCATTATCGAATATGGACATGAGTGTGAATCTTTCTCGTAAATTCTTGGACGATAGATTGACCTTTAATACAAACTTGGGAATGCGTACAGATCATGCAACATCAGCTGACAATTCTTTTATTGGCGATTTTGATTTAGAATATCAATTAAGCTCTTTGTGGACTCTCAAGGCGTATAGCCATATGAATAATCAGTTTTATCGTCAAGCACCTACTACGCAAGGGGTAGGGATAGAGTACAGTAAAGAGGCTGCAACGTTGAAGCGCTTGTTCCAATCTTTCAAGCCGAGAAGGCGTAGGGTACAGCAGCAACAGACAGAAAATGGAGCCGCACAAACACCATTGCCCAGCGATTCGACACAGGTAAAAGTAGAACGGCAACCTATTATAAATGAGCAAAAAAGAAACAGTAAATAAACTATTTACTGTTTCTTTTTTATGATATATATGTTTTATTATTGGTTTAATTTTTCTTTCAAGAAGCGACCTGTATAAGATTCTTTGCATTCAACGACTTGCTCGGGTGTACCTTCGCAAACAATGTTTCCACCGTCTTTTCCTCCTTCAGGACCAATGTCAATGATATGATCGGCATATTTGATTACATCCATGTTATGTTCTATAATAACTATTGTATGCCCTCTTTTAATCATAGAGTCGAAGGCTTTCAATAATGTTTTTATATCATGGAAGTGAAGACCTGTGGTTGGCTCGTCAAAAATAAAGAAAGTCGGTTCCGGCTTCTCATCGGCTAAATGGAAAGCAAGCTTTACCCGCTGATTTTCTCCTCCTGAAAGAGAGGAAGAAGACTGACCTAGTTTGACATAACCCAGACCCACGTCTTGTAGCGGTTTCAGGCGTTTTACTATTTTCTTTTCGGTATTGCCTTTTCCTCCTTCAAAGAATTCGATCGCCTGATCGATTGTCATTTCCAATACCTCATAGATATTTACGCCTCTGTATTGTACATCCAGTATATCCTGTTTAAATCTTCGTCCTTTACATACTTCGCATTCGAGCATCACATCTGCCATGAATTGCATCTCTACCAGAATCTTGCCTTCACCGGCACACTCTTCACACCTTCCCCCCTCTACATTGAAAGAGAAATAGGCCGGAGTAAAATGCATCTGTTTGGCAAGCGGTTGCTCGGCAAAGAGTTTTCGTATTTCATCGTAAGCCTTGATATATGTAACCGGGTTTGAACGAGACGACCGGCCAATCGGGTTTTGATCGACCATTTCGATTTCTTTTATCAAATTCAGATCACCTTCCAGTCCATTATATTGTACGATTTGGTCTCCTTTTCCTTTATAATGACGCTCCAATGCTGTATAGAGCACATCTGTAACCAACGATGATTTTCCGGATCCACTCACCCCTGTTATTACGGTCATTACATTCAAAGGAAACTTTACATTGATATTTTTAAGGTTGTTTTGTCGTGCCCCTTTTACCTCGATGTAATTGTTCCATTTACGGCGAATTTTCGGAACTTCTATTTTCTCTTCTCCATTCAGATAGCGTACCGTATAGCTGTCGGTATGCTTGCGAAGTCCATCTACATCTCCTTGATATACGACTTCTCCTCCCAGGCGTCCTGCCTTAGGGCCTATGTCTATTATATAGTCTGCTGCACGTATTATTTCTTCATCATGCTCCACTACTACCACTGTATTGCCGATAGCTTTTAGTTCTTGCAGGACGTTAATCAACAGGTCTGTATCTCTGGAATGCAAGCCGATACTTGGCTCATCTAATATATATAACGAGCCCACAAGGCTGCTGCCGAGAGACGTTGCTAAATTGATACGTTGGCTCTCTCCACCTGACAATGAATTCGAAAGACGGTTTAAGGTAAGATAGCCCAGTCCTACATTAACGAGGTACTGAACTCGTACATTTATATCAGTCAACAGGCGTTTGGCGATTGCAGCGTCTGTTTCGTCCAATTCTAAGTTCTGGAAAAACTCTTGTAATTCTGTAATAGGCATCAGAACCAAGTCAGCGATGGTCTTTCCTGCCACTTTTACATACAGAGCTTGAGGTTTTAGCCGTGCTCCTTTACACGAAGGGCATGTAGTTTTTCCACGATAGCGAGCCAGCATAACACGATATTGAATCTTGTACTGGTTTTCTTCAACCATCTGAAAAAATGCGTCAATCCCATGTAGTCCTATAGCTCCGTGCCACAATAGGTCTTTTTCTTTATCCGATAGTTCAAAGTAAGGTCTGTGTATAGGAAAATCATAGCGGGCTGCAGATTGGATGAACTCCTTTTTCCATTCACTCATTTTTTCACCTTTCCAGCATACGACAGCATCTTCATAAACAGACAAGCCTTTGTTGGGGATAACCAGATCTTCGTCAATACCCATTACTTTTCCAAATCCTTCGCATACAGGACAAGCACCTACAGGACTGTTGAAGCTAAACATCAGATCGCTGGGTTCTTCAAATTGAATTCCATCAGCTTCGAAATGTTTAGAAAAATTGAACATTTGAATTTTATCACCCGTATAAAAGCGGACGATACAATCTCCTTCACCTTCGTAAAAAGCTGTTTCTATGGATTCCGAAAAACGACTGATATTCGCAGAATCTTTATCACATGTAAGGCGGTCGATCAGAAGAAGGAGATCATCCGGGTTTAGTTCTTTCTTTGAGGCTATTAAATCTTCTATCCGCTCAAATTGACCTGAAATTTCAACTCTGGAGAATCCTTCTTTGAGTAATATCTCCAACTGTTCGGTCAGTGTTCTGTCGTTCCGAAGGATTATCTTAGTCAATATGGCTAAACGGGTATCTTCAGGGAAGGAGAGCATCTTTTCTACAATGTCGCTTACCTGATGCTTTTTCACCACCTCACCTGATATCGGAGATACGGTCTTTCCGATGCGGGCAAATAATAATCGCAGGTATTCGTATATTTCTGTAGATGTCCCTACTGTTGAGCGGGGATTGCGTGCACTTACCCGTTGTTCGATGGCTATCGCAGGTGGAATCCCTTTAATATAGTCACTTTCGGGTTTGTTCATCCTGCCAAGAAACTGACGGGCGTATGACGATAGGCTCTCTACATAACGGCGTTGTCCCTCCGCATAGAGTGTATCAAATGCCAAAGAAGATTTTCCTGAACCCGAAACACCTGTGATAACAATAAATTTATTTCGAGGGATTTCGACATCTATATTTTTTAGGTTGTTAACCCTTGCTCCTTTTATGAAAATATTTTTTTCTGCTGCCATAGTTCTAAAAAATGGATACAAAAATACGAAAAATTAAGCGCATATTTATACTCATTACAAACTTTGACATAAAAGGAAAAAGCCATCCTTTTTTAGAGAGTGGCTTTTTACAATATTGACAAACAGCTTTTTATTTTGTTATCTTGCTGAATGTATCAACTCGTATGGCTTTCTTGATATCGGCTTTGTCTATTTCTAGTTTTTCCGCAACCTTTTCTTTTACATCTTCCGAAGCAATAATATCAGTGTTTTTATAAGATAATGCTTGTAAACTTTGCTCATGCTTCAGTGTTAGGATATTATCTTTCAATGTGTATTTACCTTCTATTTCTACCATTTCCTTGTTGACAGCTATCTTGGCTTTGAATGTGCTGTCGAGTTTGAATGCATATACATTATTTGCAGCATCATTCATTTCTTTAATCGCAGCTACTACTTTTTCTTTTATCTCCGGCTTAGTAACCTCTACTTCGGCATCCGTTTTTGTATGTTTCCATGTGCCGGAAATCACAGATACATCATTACCGTTGTCTTTATTGTCGTCATCGCTACACGACATAGCACCAAAACTAAAAATAGAAGCGCACAAAGCTAATCCTAGAATCTTTCTAAGTTTCATAATTTATTTCTTTATAATTAACAAATAATTTTTTACTCAAAGAGTGATATCAACCTCTAAAAAGAAACCTCCGGATTTGTTTCTTTTAAAAAGATGATCGGGACACGCTTTTCGTTGCATAAGCGAATCCTTATAAAGCTTAAAAAAAGTTTAGGTTATGGAAATAATGGGTGTAGCGTATTTATTATAAGCTAATTGCGAAAATTACTTAGGATCATCTTTTTTCTTAAGTAATTCGTCTCTGAGCAAGGATGCCAGTTCGTAGTCTTCTCCGTCAATAGCATCTTTAAGAAGGCTCTCCAATTCTTCTTCGTTTAATAAGGAGTAATCCAGTGCCAAATTATCTTTTTCGTTTTCCGACGCATTATCTTCCGACGTATTGTCATCAAATACAACCGCCTGTTCTTGCATAATAATTTCGGAGGTATATACCGGTGATTTGGTTCTTAAGGCAATGGCTATTGCGTCCGATGTTCGTGATTCTATTTCTATTATTTCTGTTCCCTGGCGTAGTATCATTTTAGAGAAAAACACACCATCTTCATATTTGTAAATATTCACCTCGAGCAGTAGAATACCAAGCTGTGCCAATAAAGTCTGAAAGAGATCATGTGTTAATGGACGAGGAGGGATTGACCCCTGTAGTTTGAACGCAATAGATTGGGCTTCGGGTGTGCCTATAACGATCATTAAGCGGCGTAACCCATCTTCTTCAGCCAATACTAGTCCATACGTTCCGGATTGAGACTGGTTGAAAGAAAAGCCAAGCACAGATAGTTTTATTTTGTTTTCCATTTATATTTCAAAATTATATATTTATTTCATTACTTTGATACAAAGCCCCGTTGTTTTAAAACATTTTACTTTCAGAATATCTCTAGATTCTATTTTTTTGAGATTTTCTTATGTTAATAGCAAAATTTATTTTATTTTGCATTGATTTTGGTATATAACAAAATAATAAGACAATAACACAAATTAAGAGGTGCCCTATAAACTTATAAACTACACAAGGATGAGAAGACTATTTCTGATTCTTTTCTTCTTATTAGCAGTATCTACCGTCAATGCTTTTAGCATAGACAGTATATACGTGAAACAATACAACAGAGTGCACTACTTCTGCTCTGATTCTGTTTTCTATAAATTAGCTCATCATGGATTTATTAAAAGCGTGGATGACTTGTCGGATTATTACGAGGATATATTTAATTATCTTCCTTTAGACAAACAGCTTAAGGAAATATCAAGGGTAAGGCAAGATGCAAAGAAGTATAATTCATCAGAGTTGGATATAGAAGCAGACTATATGTATGCTTTAGTTTTACCCGTGGGTGAGAATAATGATATCTCTTACAAAATAGCCAAAATGGAAGAGGTTGTTAAAAAGGCAGAGAGACAAAACAATATAGTAATGAAAATTAGGGCGATGGAAGCCATATTTAATATATACTGGAAGTCTTCTTTATATGCTAAAGCCTTTGCCCAAACTTACGTTATAGACGAACAACTAAAAAATATCACCGGTGAAGAATATCCCGGAAGAGGGTATGCTTATTATCAAATAGGGAGGGCATATTACTTTTTTCGTAACTATGATAAAGCTATTCCATATCTTCGGCAAGCTTTAAAACCTCCAAAATATTATTTCGATCGTTCCAACTTGTTGGCACGAAATGCAATTGGCTCGTATTATAATTTAATTGGGAATATAGATTCGGCAGAGTATTATTTCAGATCGGCATATTTTAGTGTAGATAATGTAAAAATGAAGCCGGTTATCGATGCGGTATCGCTTAGTAATATAGGAAAATGTTTGATTAGTAGAGGTAAGCCGGATGATGCAATCCCATATCTTCGTGCCGGACTAAACCGGATGCTCATGGATAATGATTATGAGCTGGCTTCTGATGTTAGTTTAGAATTAGCCAAAAGCTACCTTTTGAAGAATGATTTTAAAAAAACGAAGACCTTAATAGATTCTACTCAGCTATTTATACGAAGAACCGAAAACACAGATCTTTATCAATCATTGTATCCTCTGATGTGTTGTTATTATTCCAAAGTGGGAAATAAAGAGCTGACACTTGCTTTTTTTGATTCCACGCTGATGATTAATAAATATTTTCAGGATAAGTATAGTAGCCTGATACTTCTAAAGGCTGAACAAGACTTATATGAGACCAAGGCTCGGGTAATGAATGAGGATATGAAAGCTAAGGAGGATGCTTTTAAATACAAAATATTCTATGGAAGCATAATTATACTGATTATTTCGGTTGGGCTTATCTTTTCTATCGTATTGTATCATAGAAATAGGATGGCATATAGGGCTTTGGTATATAAAAACCAAGAGTGGGCAAGCGAGATGTTGCCTTATGCTTCTTATGAGTCTGCGGATGTATTACAGGAAGATGACAAATCAGAAGAAAAAGCAATAGAAGAGGAGCAACCTACACAAGAAGATGTTGCTTTGATGAAAGAAGTACATGAACTAGTTTCGAAAGAAAAGATTTTTAAAAATGCTGATTTGACTTTAGATTTAATGGCTAAACAAATGAGTATAAATAGAAATTATTTATCGAAAGCAATTAACCAAACTACAGGGAAGAATTTTAATACCTATATCAACGAATATAGAGTAAAAGAAGCTATAAAGATTTTATCAAATGAAAAGTCTGATGTCATTTCTATTGATGCTATAGCCTTTGATGTCGGGTTTAATAACCGCACATCTTTTTATCAATCCTTTAAGAAAATAACGGGACTTTCTCCCTCTGACTTCAGAAGTAATAAACCTACTGTATAAGCCTCTAAAGGTCTGTTGAATAATCTTATATTTGCTTGTAAGTTGTTGTTTGTTATGTGTTTATATATCTTGTGGTAAGGAATTATAAATATTAACCAATGTGTTGAATTTATCACTTACCTTTGATATTATTAAATTCCATAACAGAGGTCCCAACCTTAGTTAATTGAATTATTATTCTCAATTACACAACACACTTTACAAAACAAATTCAGTATGAGGGGCAAATCGAAAAAGATTTTGCCCTTTCATTTTTTTAGAGGTAATATGATGCGTTTGTATACATGTGCTTAAGCTTTTTATGTAAATTCCCGACATACTTTGATAATTAGGATTATATGGTAAAATGTGAGGACAATCTGTAAATATTTATAAATACTTATATTTATTATGCTTATTACTAGTGTTTTATTTGATGGCAGGGTTCTGTGTGCTTTTATACAAAAAGAAAAAGCACAGATCATTTGACCTGTGCCTTCCTGTTTTTATGTAAGGATTTTATTTTAGTTTAAATCCTACCTTCGATTTTATATCTGTTGAAGATGCACCGATGATTGCTTCAAAGTCACCATTTTCGGCAACCCAGTCATGTTTATCCGCATCAAAGAAGCTTAGGGCTGACTTGTCAATCGTGAAAGTCACCGTTTTTTCTTCTCCTGCTTTCAGGTTTATTTTTTCAAAACCTTTCAACTCTTTTACAGGGCGGGGAAGGGATGATTTCAGATCGCTTATATACAACTGAACTATTTCTGCACCGTCTCTGCTCCCTGTATTTTTTACATTTACAGAGAATGTGATTTTTCCATCTGCTGTCATTACTTTTCCGTACTCGAAAGTAGTATAGCTAAGTCCGTGTCCGAAAGGGAATAAAGGTTTAATTTTTTCCTTATCGATCCAACGGTATCCCACGAAGATACTTTCTTTATAAGTAGCTTCTTTGTTTACACCCGGATAGTCGCCTAGCTTATGAGCTCCGTTGTCTTCGAGCTTCACAGGGAATGTGAAAGGCAGTTTTCCCGAAGGGTTTGCATCACCTGTAAGAATTGAAGCCAAAGCCGTACCTGATTCAGTACCGTTATACCATGTTTGAACAATAGCCGGAACTTCGTTTATCCAAGGCATTGCTACAGCATTACCCGAGATATTTACAACAACAAAGTTTTTGTTTGCCTTTGCCAGTTCTGAAATTACTTTATCCTGACCATAAGAGAGACTCAATGATTCGCGGTCATTGCCTTCACTATCCTGTCTGTCACTTTTGTTTAATCCTCCGATAAATATAACCAAATCAACGTTCTTGGCAAGGCTTGTTGCTTCTGCTATCAATTCGCTTGCTGAGCGTGAGTCGTGAAGGTCTCTCTTTAGCTTTACGCCGTTGTATTCGCTTGTAGGGTCACCTACATAGCCACGAGCATATATAACTTCCGCTTGTGTTCCCACACGATTGATTATTCCGTCCAACGGAGAAATTTCATATCTAGCTTTTAATGAAGAGCTACCTCCTCCTACTGTCATTGGTTTAATTGCGTTTTCTCCAACTATGAGTATTTTCTTCGTTTTATTCAGATCGATTGGTAATACACCGTTGTTGTTCTTCAACAATACAATTCCTTCTTCTGCTATTTTGCGTCCTGCCGCTGCATGCTCCGGTGTTCCAAAAGAGCCCCAAGGACGTTTTGTGTTCATTGTAGTACGGAATGCAAGACGAAGAATATTGCGAACTTTTTTGTCTACTTCTTCTACCTTTACTTCTCCCGATTGTAATAGTTTCAAGAATGGTTTTGCCAGGTAATAATTGTCATAGGCATTGCTTGCCCCTTCGCTCAGTCCATCAGTCCACGAACCGAATTCCATATCCAGGCCATGATAAATAGCTTCCTTTGTGCTGTTTACTCCACCCCAGTCGGATACAACCACTCCATCAAAGCCCCATTCTCCTCGTAAAATGTCATTCAGTAAATATTGATTGTGGCAAGCCCATTGTCCTTTATATCTGTTGTATGCACCCATTATAGCCCAAGCTTTACCTTCTTGTACAGCAGCTTTGAAAGCCGGAAGGTATATCTCGTATAGTGCACGATCATCTACATTTACATTTACTGTATGACGATCTATCTCCTGATTGTTGAGAGCATAATGTTTTACACATGCTGCGACTCCATTGGCCTGTACTCCCTGTATATAAGGCACTACCATATGTGAAGCCAGATAAGGATCTTCTCCCATATACTCGAAGTTTCTTCCATTGAGTGGCGTACGGTAGATATTTACTCCCGGACCAAGTAGTATATTCTTGTTACGATATCGAGCTTCTTCTCCGATGCTTTTTCCATACAGCGCAGACATATCTTTACTCCATGTTGCAGCCAGACATGTAAGAGCCGGAAAAGCGATACACGAATCGTTAGTCCATCCGGCCTGATCCCACTCATCCCACAAAACTTCGGGGCGAATACCGTGAGGACCATCTGTTGCCCAATTCTCAGGAATGCCTAAACGGGGAACTCCTGCCGAACTGAATTTAGATTGTGCATGGCACATGGCGACTTTTTCTTCCAGAGTCATTCTGGAAAGCGCATCTTCAACTCGTTGTTCAATAGGTTTTGTTTCATCTAAATAGATAGGCGTTTTGTTTTGCCCTATCATATTTAAGCTTATAGCTCCCATGATTAGGATGCCTAACAGCGTTTTTCCTCTTTTCAGCATAAGTATGTAATTAATAATTTAGTATTTTCTTCTTTTTGCAAAAATTGGTCGCAAATATAATCTTTTTATTATTCAGCTTTTAATATTTCAACCGATTCATTTCCAAATGCACGAAATTACAGAACTCGCCGGTACGTTGTAGCTGAATGATTTGTTTCCAAGTTGTACTGTAACAGTGTGCTGTGTAGGGGTGTCATTTAGCAATACGATAGAATAGGTTTTGTCGGGATTTTCAAATGCCGAATAGTAGATACCTTCTATTGTTTGTCCTTCCGACTTAATGCGATGGCTACCCGGTTTTATAACTTTTGACAGATGAGCCATTGTATAGTAATGACTATTTTTGTCTGTTGTTTTATAATCGTTAGAGTCTATCGTGATGCAACCCAAACAAATATCACATCCGCCCGGACGGTCGGGGCCATGCTTGTCGTCAAGCATATAGTTCCACATGATAACAGCTTTGTTATAGTTGTTGATCGTACCGATACAAACCTCACGCATGTTCCACATCAAGTCTTTTGCAAATGAATATCCTTCACCCCAAAGCCCGATTGACATTTCTGTGAAATATAAATTCTTGTCAGGACGGCTGTTGTGAATCTTCAGCAACTCCTCTTTATCACCTCCATAGGCATGAAAAGCAGCACCATCGATATATTTTGCAGCATCCGCGTCTTCATATATTTTCAATGGATATTGTTTCTGATCGAAGTTTTCGGCTTTATCTTCATCGTAGTTGTAATTATGATCATACACCAATATTTTAGTTTTTATGCCTGCTTTTTCAAATGCCGGGCCTAATGCAGATTTTACAAAATCTCGTTGTTCCTGCCAAGTCATATATAGAGACATGGAATTACCTCTGTTCAACGGCTCATTTTGTATTGTTACAGCATCTATCTTGAAGCCTTCTGCTTCCATTGCCTGAATATATTTTACAAAGTAGGCAGCATAATCTTGATAATATTTAGGATTTAACTGTCCGCTTGTCCAAGAGTCGAAAGGTTTTAGTTCTTGCAGGTTGTTTACCTTCATCCATTTAGGGCAAGACCAAGGAGAGGCCATAATTTTCACATCCGGATTTATCGCCTTTATTTCTTTCAGAATTGGAAACAGATCGCGTTTGTCATATTCATGCATAGCGAAATTTTCTATTCCCGGTTTGTCACAATATGTGTATTCGTCTAACGAAAAGTCCGAAGCCCCCAGTGATATACGGATATAGCTGTATCCGTACCCATTCACCGGATCGAATGTTTCTTTCAGTAGTGTAGTTCTGTCCTCGGCTGTCATCTTTAAAAGATTATAACAACTTGACCCGGTTATGGCTGCACCAAAACCGTCCATTTCCTGATATTTCTCTTCAGGATATAGTGTTATTATATTGTCAGTAGCTTTTGTGTCTGATTTAGCAGAAAACGCTACCGAGTCTTTTTGCATTGTCTTTTCTTTATCTGCCGTAGTAGTGTATATTTCTACATACTCCTTCTTCTCGGTACAAGAGAATAAGATAGAACAGAAAAGCGCTGCGTAAACAATTTTTTTCATGAGCATTTAAATTATTCAAATTTCAAAAAGGAGTCTGCATAGAATGAATTCTATACAGACTCCACCAAACAATCTTATTTCAATATGTAACTTCTTTTAATGGACAGCATAAAATTAAGAGTAATTTATATTCTAATGACTGCTAAGTTAGTGTTCGCTAAGTCCTTCAGCTTACATGTAACGATTAATTCGGTACTACCTACACCTCCGGATGTCAACTTGACATCGGCTATTTGTGGTCTAAACTCTATCAAAGGATAAGGTAATGATATGAATAACCTGACTGTCGCATCTTCTGAATTAGAGACTAGATCTGGATCATTCGGTCTCAAATGAGTAGCTATAACGCGTCCACCTGTTAAAGACCAAGGTTTAGAAGATGAGTTTGCAATCTTTCCATTTACTTCAACTTTAATATGGGCGGTACCACTTCCTGACCCTTTAGAATTTGAGGTAAGAAAAGCAACCTCAAGATTATTTGGTGCTGTATCTTGAATTACTTTAATGAAGATTTTTTGATTTGTAACTCGATGATTTAGAACAATATTTGCCTCTCTCTTATATATGGTCCTATTCTCATCTACCTGATAAGTAAGCTGCACCAACCCTAAAGCTGAATAACTTTGAGGTAAAGGTTTTATACTTGATACTCTAACCCAGTTGGCGGAATTAGTTGAAACATAGAAATCGGTAGAAATGGTATTCTCATATCTAGATATAAATTGTAAATTGTAAACCCCACCCTTAACATCATAAACTTTCTCAACAAATGAGTTTGGAGATATTTTTGATTTGTATAAATAACTGTTTACAGCATTTATATCTCCAATTGACAGACTGTCTCTCTGAGCATTGAATATTTGTCCATTTTTTTTTACAATTGTGGGACTACCGTTTCTAGAAGCAGCATAAGAACCATACAACATGATAGAATTAAAATCAAATGGGCCGTAAGGACGGCTTCTGTCAAACCAATTGATAAAGTTATGTAGCTTATTGAGTTTAATATTACTCCAGTTGATCTCTATATACTTACCTCTATCGTTTCGTGTATGTTCATGGAATAATCCTATGGCATGTCCTATTTCGTGGATTGCATTGCCTGCACTTGCCCACGATGCTATTTTTATCTGCTGTCTCCCACCTTGTCTTCCAATGCGAGAGTTTGTATCGTTTGAAGTAGGTATAAATTCAATATAGTCTCCTATTTTAGAATTTATAAATCTGAGATTTGTTTTCTTCTCCCATTCTTCTATAGCATCATAGATTCTTTTAGGATTAGGAAACCCATCTTTTATTGTATAATAAACTATACCATTTGGCCATTGTCGTTTTTCACGAGTATGGACATTTGATTTTGTGAGGGTATCACCTTTTAAAGTGCTTTCGTTTATCATATCTTGTATATCTTCTTCTGTTAAGAAAATATCTCCTTGGAATAAATAACCACCAAGAACCTCTTCTACTTCCAGACCATTCCCAAAATCGATAATTCGACCTCCTTCAGATGAGTCTTCTATTTCTGTGGTAATGGAACTTGTACTTTTCGTATAGGCATCAGAGTTTGATTTAGTATTTTCCGGATTAGTGTCAATACTATCTGTGCAACTTGAAAGAAACATGATAAAACTTATAAATACATAATAACGCAATTTCATAATAATTTAGATTTAAATTAATCAAAAAGCTTTCATCTTATATATAATATGCCTTTGCTTATTATATATAAGATAAGACCTAGCATAACATAGGTCAGAGTTTATTTTATTGAAAAATATTAACTATATATAGTTTTATAAATCTAGATAATTAAATGACTACAACTTTTCTTTGAGTCAAAAAAGTAGTGCGGGTTAACTTATATGTGTCTATTTATTAGTTTGTTATTTGTTTTTGTCTATGGTTAAAAAGTAGTCATTTTGAAGTGTTTTTGGATTATCTGTTTTTCTGTATTATGCCAATTCTCATCACTAAGTTCTCAAACTCGTCACGCGATACAGCCGCTTTATTGCGGGCTTTGGTGCGGTAGTTATAGATGGTACTCAATGAATAGCGAAGGAAGCTTGCAATCTTTACACTATCTGTTATTCCTAAACGGATCAGGGCAAATATCCGCAATTCGGTATTGAGTAATTCTCCGGGCTTAAGAACTATCTGCTCTTCGCTTATAAGAAGGGTATTGAAGTCTTCTACAAATGTGGGATAAAGACTTAAGAATATATTATCAAAATTTTTATATAATTCTTCCAGCTCATTATCAACAAAGGCTGTTGACTTTAGTGTTTTGAATAAATCATCCAGTTGGTTATTCGCAGCCTTCTTATTCAGAGACTTGCGATAATCCTCCAATTTGGTGATGTATGTTGAGCACAAATCGAAGAAATGTGCAATATATTCCTCTTTTATATGATTTGATTCAGATAGTTGAATATTTACCTCTTTGAGTTGCTTGTTGGTATCCGTAATTCCCTGATTCAAGTCGATCAGTTTTACATTCGCTCGATACAATTCTTTCCTTATTCGCGAAACTCTCTTCATTTGTTTGTAGACGTATATCACAGCAACGATAAGGAATACGGTAAGGATGCTAATAAGTATAAGGTATAATTGCAGTTTACTTTTTTGTTTTGCTTCTTTTGCCTGATAGGCTGTATTGATAATTGAGTAAAACTCTGAAATGCCTATTGTCCTGAATCTTACATTGCAAAAAACAGCGTCATCGATAGACGACTTGGTAAATTTATAAGCCTGATCTATGTCCCCTTCTTCATAGTAAACCAACGCCAGACTTTGCAAGGAGGCGTTATCTTTTATTGAGTTTTTAATATCCGATAGGGCTGAAAGAGCAAAATATTTTTTTTGCAGGTCTTGCTTCTTTTTATTCTCATAGACTTTCCCCAATAGATATGCCACAAAAGCATAATCCGGGTCATCTTCCGGTATTTCATCCATGAGTTTTAGCAGGCGGTTTTCGGCAATTTCTATTTGTCCCTGATAGAATATTTTCTCGGCATATGTTATCCGATACCTCACAGAACTAGAGTCTAAAGCTGTGAGCAATGAGTCTCTATAAGCTTCATTTATCTGAAAATAAGCGTGCCTGTCATTGCTTTGCGCATAATGTCCGTAAAACTGACTATTGGATTCAAAGTAAAGTGGAACTAATTTTTCGGATAATGATTTTCTGTCAATATGATTTAATATATCTTTTGCTTCTAGGTACATGCCTGTTGCAGAGTATAATAGCGACAAGTTTAGATTGGTTTCGTTGATAACGTCCATGCTATTTAACTTCTTCGCTATATCTTGGTTTTTTTCCATATAGTAAACCGCCGAATCCATTCTGTATTTCCTGTATTCTTTCGACAGTTTGAAATTTATATCATATTCTTGAGCAAGAGAGAGATCTGATATGTGTAAGAGCTGTTTAAGGCTATTTATCTTTTGCTCTTTCTTTTCATCATAGTATTTTTTGTTATTTATTGCTTTATTCAGTTCATTAATATAACTGTTCCCTATATCGTTTGCAGACACGATAGTAGCAAGAGAATATAAAAATAGGATGATTGGGAGTTTTCTCATATCATAAAGAGCTTATGAAACAGGATCAGACTTTTTTACTTAATAGTGCGAAGTTAATCAAAAAAATGTATCAATATATTTTATTTAATTTTTTCATTTATTCAAAAAAGATAAAAATTATGAGCTATAAGTACAAATAAGAATTTGTTTGCATCTTTTTTATCCCGAATAAGTAAGCATGACAGGATATTATAGTATTATATCGACTATAGATTGACTTTGTTTGCGAATTATTATGTAATATTATAGGGGCATTTAGTTTAAGATTTGTCTATTGATAAAACGATATTCTGACTATGAAAACAAATAAATATCTGAACACTATGAAAAAGTATCTCTTGTTAATCACTTTTATATCGATAGGCATCTATTGTTTAGCCCAACAGGTAAATCCCGGTAGTCCTACAATACAAGTGAAGGATCTGCAAGCAACCGAATCGCCGATTCGTATATCGAACGTAACCATAGATATAAAAGTAGTAGGTCCACTTGCTGTTACCACAGTTGAAATGACTCTCTATAATCCCAATAAACGTGTATTGGAAGGCGAATTACAATTTCCCTTGGCAGAAGGACAAAATATTTCGCGGTTTGCTCTCGTTATAAATGGAAAGCTCAGAGAAGGAGTCGTTGTAGAGAAAGCTAAAGGGCAGGAAGTGTTTGAATCGATAGTCAGACGAGGGGTAGACCCCGGATTGTTGGAAAAAACACAGGGAAATAATTTTAAAACAAGGGTATATCCTTTGTTTGCCCGAGGGACAAGAAAGGTTGTGATTGCTTATGAACAAGAATTGCCGAAAACAGGTGATAATTATCGTTTCTTTCTTCCCGTAGAATACGGAAATAACGAGCTTGATAAATTTAATCTTCATATTACAGTATTTGGAAAAGAAACCCAACCAAAAATAGATAAAACACCTTGGGGAGGCTTTACTTTTAGTAATGAGGGAGATGTTTATCAGGCATCTTATTCTGCTCAAAAGTATAAAGGAAAAGGACAACTCGTGTTTTCTGTTCCTGTAAAAAACGATGCTCTTACTTTTCTTGAAAAAGGTATTATTAGCGGTGAAACTATTTTTTATTCTCAGGTTTTCCCCCCGCTGAAAGAACAATCTCGAGAGGTGCCAAAGCGTATTGCCTTGTATTGGGATGCGTCATCGTCGATGGATAGACGGAACTTTGATTTGGAGGCTAATATGTTATCCGGCTATTTTAAAGAAATAGGAAATGTTACTGTAGATCTTCATACTTTTAACTGTTTTCTGGGTAAGGCTCAGACTTTCAATATTCGGAATGGAAATTGGAACGCCCTTAGAGAAACATTAGAGAAGGTTTCTTATGATGGAGCTACTCGGTTAGGAGCTTTGGATTTTGCAGATGTGAATGCGGATGAGATATTTTTATTCTCTGACGGGTTAAGCAATTTTGGAGAACAGATACAACAGATAGGTGGTACACCAATCTCTGTCGTTTGTTCTTCTTTAAGTGCAGACCATAGTCTGTTGACGTACTTGGCAACTGCCAGTGGAGGAAAATATATAAATCTTTTACAACAGGCTCCGTCTGATGCCGTAAAGTTACTGTTGAATCAAAACTTCAGACTGATATCCGCTCTCTATAATAAAAAAGAAATTAGTGACTTTACAGCGTCAACTCTTATTCTAAATTCCGAATCGGGGTTTTCGGTAACAGGAAAATTGAAAGCCGCAAAAGCTTCTATTAATCTTAATTTTGGAATAGGTGATAAAATTACATATACAAAAACTCTAACTATAGATTCCCGAGATGTGGCTAATTATGGAAATATAGTAGAGCGAGTGTGGGCTGAAAAGAAAATAACTCAGCTGGATATGTTATTTGATAGAAATAAGGAAGAAATCGAAGAACTTGGAAAGAGATATAATATTGTTACTCGTAATACATCATTGATTGTTCTCGAAAATCTTTCTGATTATATACAATACAGGATTGTGCCTCCAGCCGAATTGCTTGAAGAGTATAATAAGAGTGTAATGCAGATAGAAAACGATGAAAAAGCAGCCAGAGAAAGACAAATAAACGGAGTAATCTCCCTTTTTAACGGTAGGAAAACATGGTTCGAAAAAGATTTTACTCAACAACCTGAAAAAGTAGTATCTAAGCCGCGCTCAATAGCCTCCCCTTTTCTAAATGTTCAAAGTGGCTCGGTGAGAGGTGTTGTTGTAGATTCTTCCGGTGTGCCTATTATAGGTGCTACGGTAATAGTACAAGGAACAGATACCGGATCAATAACCGATCTAGATGGAAAATATTCTATTAATGCACGGAATGGGGATATATTGGTATTTAAATTTATTGGGTATGAGCCGAAGGCCGTAAAAATAGAGAACAATGTTGCAAATGCTATTCTTGAAGATAGCCAGATGATGCTCGAAGAGGTAGTAGTAGGTTATGGTATAGAAAGAAGAGTAGATGTGACAGGCTCTGTAAGTACTGTCTCTGCAGATGAGCTACAGTCACTCTCTAACGCTTTGCAAAGCAGGATGCAAGGTGTTCAAATAACAGAGGACACAGGAGCAGGCAATGAAATAGGGATAGAGAATACTGAAAACGGAATTTCCAACCAAGGATATCAAAGTGAAGATGCGAAAGCTGCAATAGAACTAAAAACGTGGAAATCGAATGCTCCATATATAGCCAAATTAAAATCGAAATCGGATGAAGATTTATATCCGGCCTATCTGGCTATTAAGGAGGAATACAAAACAACGCCTTCTTTCTTCTTAGAAGTAGCTTCGTTGTTTGAAGAAAGAGGGTTGAAAGAAAAAGCCTTAATAATTCTATCAAATCTGGCAGAGTTGGAAGCAGAAAATTATAGACTATTACGAGTCTTGGGTTATCGCCTGAAACAGCTTGGCTATAATGAGTATGCCATAGAACAATTTAAGACAGTATTAAGGCTACGCCCTGAGGAACCTCAATCTTATCGAGATTTAGGTTTGGCTTATGCTCAGAATAATCAATATCAAGAGGCTGTAGATATGTTGTACAAAATAGTAGAAGGAAGTTGGGATGATAGATTTCCTGAAATAGAGGTGATTGCCGTTGAAGAAATGAATCAGGTGATTGCTGAAGCAAATCGTAAAAAAGTGACGTTGAATTTATTGAATGTAGATGAAAGATTGATATATAGCATGCCTATGGATATACGCGTAGTTCTCAATTGGGATACAGATGATAGCGATATGGATTTGTGGGTAACAGACCCTTATGGTGAAAAGTGCTATTATAAATATAGGTTTACTAAAACAGGTGGTCTTATGTCATGTGATTTTACCGGAGGATATGGGCCAGAAGAGTTTATGATAAGAAAAGCCGTCAAAGGAAAATACATGATTCAGGCAAATTATTATGGTTCACAAGAGCAAACCGTTATAGGACCAACTACAGTTTATTTGGATATCTACACATATTATGCAACGGGTGAGGAAAAGAAGAAGACAATTACTTTACGTTTGTCTCAGAATAAAGAGGTGATAAATGTAGGAGAAGTTGAGTTTTGAAGATACATGTTATAGTTTATAACATATATATTGTTTTGAAGGGGGTGGAGATTATGATTCTAAGATGAGTCTTCCTCCCTTCATTAATGAAATAAATAATTACATATATTTTCTATATTATTTTCTATTTCATCCTTCTCCAAAATACTTATATTCGCATAAATTAAAACCCTTTATTTATTATGAAAAAATGCCCATTATTAATTCTTAGCCTGTTTTTTATTTTGTCCGGCTATTCTCAAGTAAAATCATTACCCGATCTCCAGCAAGAGTTTATAAACCTGCGTTTTGGAATGTTTATCCATTTCAATATCCCTACCTTTATGAGTGATGATTGGGCCGATCCTGATGCTTCACCCTCAATTTTTAATCCTCGAAAGTTAGATTGTAATCAATGGGCCAAAACAGCAAAAGAAGCCAACATGACTTATGGATGCCTTACCACCAAACATCATAGCGGCTTTTGCATTTGGGATACCAAGACTACAGACTATAACGTGATGAATAGCCCATTGAAGCGCGATGTTGTAAAGGAATACGTAGATGCTTTCAGAAAAGAAGGTCTGGGGGTAATGTTGTATTACTCCATTCTGGATACACATCATAAATTACGTCCGGGCTTTATTAGCCCTAAGCATATAGATATGATAAAGGCTCAGTTGACAGAACTTCTTACCAACTATGGAGAAATAAAAGCCCTGATAATCGACGGCTGGGATGCTCCTTGGTCACGCATTTCTTACGATGAAATACCTTTCGAAGATATATACTATCTGATCAAGTCTTTGCAACCCAATTGCCTTGTGATGGATCTGAATGCAGCAAAGTATCCTACTCAGGCATTATTTTATACAGATATAAAATCGTATGAACAAGGTGCTGGTCAGCATATTTCTAAAGACAGCAATTCTCTGCCGGCTCTGTCTTGTCTGCCAATAAATTCGGCTTGGTTTTGGAAAGAAGATTTTCCTAAAACGCCAGTAAAAGATCCGGTGAAATTGGTTAATGACAATATAATACCATTCAATAAGGTCTATTGCAACTTTATTCTTAACGCAGCTCCGAACAGGGATGGATTGATAGACGATAATGCTGTAGCCGCTTTTCGCCGGATAGGTAAATTGTGGAAAAATGAAGGAGCATTAAATAACTTGCCTAAGAATGAAGCTCCGATTATCTCTTCGAATATAGCAAAGTTTAAGCCGGCAAATTCGAGTTGGAGCTGGGATATGCAGCTCATGGATTTTGCAAATGATGATAATTTTAAAACAGGATGGGAGTCAAATCCTTTGGTAAGCAAACCATGGCTGGAAATAGAGCTAGGCAATAATGAGCAGCCATTCAATATGATTACAATAACTGAGAAAAATAACAAGAACGATATACAATCTTATAAATTGGAATACCTCCATAATGGAAAATGGCAGACTATTTTTTCAGGCACAAAATCGGATGTCATTAAAATACATAGGTTTGATAAGGTATGGGGAAATAAAGTTCGCATATCAATAGAGGAATCTAAGGGCTCTCCAACTATAGCAGAATTTGGAGTTTATAACGAACGAAGATAAATTGAAAAAGAGGAGATTTCTTAAAAATCTCCTCTTTTGTTTATTTCTAGATTTTCGATAAAGTAGGTGTGTCTATTCTATCATTTCTCAGATTTGTTTTGCTCAGCTGGCTCTGTTTTGTATCAAAAAAAGCCTCTCTTTCCTTATATATCAGAATTTCAGTTGTTATCATTGTTATACAATAAACGACAAACGGAATAATTATAAAGTACGGAATATATTCTACATTTCCGTTAAAGCTGAAATTACTTAAAGCGAGAATTAGCAAATAAAGGAAAAACACGATGTATGAAGCTTTCTGTATTGTTCTATATTTCTTATACCTTTCCATAATCAGTGGCATTTAATATGTTACAAACTATAAGAAATTGTATTTTCTTAATGATCAAACGAGAAGTATATTCATACGCAATCCTTTCTTTAGAATCGTTTTTAATTTAGGTTAAGAGTAAATATAAGATTTAAAATGCAGATTTACAAATATTTTATAGAGTATTCACAATGCGTTATGCCTCCAAATAAAAAGGCTTGTAATGAATTTTCACTACAAGCCTTTGCTATTCTGTTAATGTTTGCTTATTCCACTCCTTGTATTCTGAACGAATAACCTAGGTTCTGATTAGCCGGAATCATGTATTGCGGCAGTGGCAGAGGTCCGCAACTTGCGTTACCTAGACCTTGTTGAATGCAATCCAGACTTAAATAAACTTCGGGTTTGCGGATTTCATTCAATTTGAAATCATGCACGGCTTCCCACAACGCCTGATCGGTGAAATGCAGAGCACTAAATCCTAACCTGTCTTTCGATTGGATTTTAATCCCTTTCTTATTTTGGTCTGTGATGGTAACCCATCTTACATCTTCCCTATTACCCATGCTTTGTGCTCTCACATAGTGCTCTTGCTCCATTCCTTTTGCGGTAGTCTGATATTGCCCTATGTATGCAGAAACCTTTCTGTCCCAATAGTTTTCGTGAGGGCCACGTCCATAATAACGGACATTTTCCATTCCCTCCGGCAATACGACTTGCAAGCCCAAGCGGTGAACAAATGATCCTGCAGAAGGAGACGTGAAATTCGCATCTACATCAATTGTTCCATCTCCGTAGATCGTATACTTTACAGTATATGGGATTCTTACTTCCTTCGGACTTTTTATTGTAGCTGTAGTGGCAGACAGAATAGTTACAGATTTTTTGTCCGGCGACAGTTGATAACTGAACATCGGTTTGTCATTCTCTGTCGTATAATAGTTCTGATCGGTGTATTTGTCGTTATTCACACTACGATACCAGTTGAGGTTAAATCCGCTTTGGTTGTGTATCATTTCCTTTCCTCCATACTGAAGAGAAGTCATTATACCTGTTTGTGTGTTGAATGCAGTCTTGAAATTACGTCCGCCTATTACAAGGTTATCACCTTGTGTGCTCACTTGTACGTCACTCATAGATGATGTATCAACCGAAGATAAAGGCTGTCTGCCGTTCAGTGCAAACTGTGCTGACGCCATTTCATAACCTGCTTTTTCCCAATTCGTATCGTTCTTTAGTGTGAAATATATATTCAATAGATACTCGCTTCCTGCATCCAGATTTTTATTATATGGGACAGTGATTACCGTTTTTTTGTTCGGTGCTAAGTCTATTGAAGGCATTGTTCCCGATTCGGATTTAACCCCATCTTTAAGAACTTCCCATTTTATATTAAACTCATTCAGATTGGTAAAGTCATACTTATTTTCAATCTCAATTTTGCCTGTATTCAACGATAGTTCACGGAATTTGATGTATTGATATATTTTCTTTATCTCCAGCAGCTTTGCTGTAACCCTACGATCGGGAGTTGTTAATCCGTTACATACAAAATCAAAGTCATTTGGCTTGTCTCCAAAATCACCTCCTAGGTAATATTGATTGTCGGGTTTTCCGTACATGTTCAATCCCTGATCTACCCAGTCCCAAACGCATCCGCCTATCATACGTTGCGATTTGTTTTCTATATAATCCCAATATTCGGCGATGTTGCCCGGTGCATTTCCCATCGAGTGAACATATTCGCACAAGAAATAAGGTTTGTCGGTATCTCTTTGGTCAAAGGCAGCCATACGTGCCAAATCGGGATACATGTGAGAGTCTATATCGGCTACTTCATTCTTGCCTTCATAGTGAACGGGGCGTGATGGATCGAGCAGCTTAGCTACTTTATACATCTCATCGAAGTTGTCGCCATTTCCGCCTTCATTGCCTAAAGACCAGAAGATAACGGACGGATGGTTCTTGTCTCGTTGTATCACTCTTTCTATTCGGTCTTTGAATGCAGGAATCCAGCTTGGCATACCACTTATCGAATTATTGCCATGATTTTCGAGGTCGGCCTCATCCATTACATACAATCCGTAATAATCGTATAAGGCATACATCCTTGGGTCGTTAGGATAGTGGCTCGTGCGTATTGTATTCAGATTATGCTGCTTCATCATCACGATGTCCTGTATCATCGATTCTACGGGCACAGCTTTTCCAAATTTAGGATGGATGTCATGTCTGTTTGTTCCTTTAAAGAAAACCTGTTCGTTGTTGATATAAACACGTTTATTCTTGATCTCTATTTTTCTGAATCCAAACTTCGAGGACATTGCTTCCAATACATTTCCATTATTGTCTTTCAGGGTAATGATTGCAGTATAAAGGTTCGGCTTTTCGGCAGACCATAGCGACGGGTTCGTAACACTAGCTTGTATATCATATTCCTGTTCTTGGTTTGCTTTTAATGCTCCAACAGGTTGTGTGATATTTGCCACCTCCTTGCCTTTGGTATCTAAAAGTGATACACCTAGAGTTGTCGCTTGAGAAGCTTTTTTATCATAATTCTTTATCGAAGCTTTCACTTTGAAAAGGGCAGAGCTGTAATCATCACCTTTAAAATCTGACTGTAAGAAGTAGTCACGTACATGTACTTTAGGTGTTGCGTATAAGTACACCGGACGATGAATTCCACTCAGGCGGAACATATCCTGATCTTCTATATAGCTAGCATCCGTCCAGCGATAAACTTCGGCTGCAATGGTGTTTGTTCCTGTTTTGACGTAATTTGTAATGTTAAATTCGGCAACATTGTTCGCACCTTGGCTATAGCCTACTTTTTTACCGTTTATCCATACATATATTCCACTATATACACCATCGAAGTGTAAGATGATTTCTTTGCCATCCCAATCTGCCGGAATAGAAAAATCACGGCGATACGATCCTACGGGATTTACTTCTATCTCGTTGGTGTATCCTTTTTGCGGTTGTATAAATGGAGGATTATTCTTGAATGGATAGGTTATATTCGTATAGATGGGTGTTCCGTATCCGTGCATTTCCCAGTTGGAAGGCACAGGTATTTCTTTCCAAGACGAAACATCATAGTTTGTCTTGTAGAAATCTTTAGGACGTTCCGAAGGTTTTTTTACCCAATGAAATTTCCAATCACCATTCAGAGATAAATACAAGGATGATGACGGTTCTTCCCAAGGTTTATCGAAGCTTTTATCTTTTTTAAGGCTTTCTACAGAAGGGAAGGGAATATAGGTTACGTGTCCGGCTTCCTTGTTTATTGCAAAGATTGTTTCATTCTCCCAGTCGTTTTTACTTGGTTTTAACTTTTCCTCTTTAGGCGGTTTGATATTCGTAGGAACCAGCCTCCATGTTTGAGAAGAGTTTGGAAGTTGCGACAACTGCCCACCGATAGCATCTTCGCCGGTGAAAGCCAGTGCCATTTGGCTCGCTTTATGAATGATGGCAAAAGCACCTGTACCTGTTACATTCAATTGCCATTGCTGGTTTATGTTTGACTTGTTACTGTCCCACTGAATGATTGGGTTGCCATTCCCTGTTGTCGTATTGTTGTTGTCAATACTTTTGTAAATAAAAGGGTTGGAGATCATGTAAGAACCGTTTGTCAACTTTTCTATTTTCCACACTTGCCCTTGACTGCTCTTTTCATTTTTGGACAAATAAAGAGATGCGGCATTGTCGTGCACGTCTCTGTTATCTACTACAAAACCTGAGGGGCTAACAATCTTGTATAAGATGTTTGGGTTTATTTCCTGAGAGAAGAGTTTTGGGCATATTAACATACTCAGGAAAAAACAAAAATAAATAATTCGCATTCGCTTTAATTTTTAATAAATTCTGTTTTCTGATAGTTTAAGGGTGTTTTTTCGAATGTTAAAGATAATATTTATATTCATAATAATACTAACCGCTGCCCCACATTCCCGATATATTGTATATTCTGTTATCAATTAATTTTTCTGGCAACTTTAGGGGCGATCCCTTGTGGTCGCCCGAATATAAACGGGCAGAGACAAGCCACTGCCCCTACTTATTCATCACTTTTCTAAATAATTATCTATTATAAATAACATTATTATAAGAGATATGGCAAAGTATACTGAAAAACTGGCAGAAAAGATTGTCTCGCTGATAGAAGAAGACACCTTTTCGATCACAGAGATTTGCAAACACCTGAAAATAACCCGCAAATCATTTTATGAATGGAGAGACAAGAAACCCGAGTTTAGAAAAGCAATAGAAGCGGCAATTGAAAGCAGAGATGAGGCTTTGGCGATCACTGCCCGCCGATCGTTAAAGAAAAAGCTGGAAGGCTACACCCTCACCGAGATACGGACTACCTATGTACCTGACAAAGAGAATCCCGAAAAACTAGTACTAAAAACCCGGGTAGTCAGACAAAAAGAATATGCACCCGATACCCATGCTATCAGGCTGGTATTGTCGCACAACGAAACGAAGGAAGAAGAGAACAAAGAGCACAGCCAACCCTTAACGATAATAGTACAAGATCCCAAAACGAGGGATAGTTTGAATGAGCTGCGTGAGAAACTGATGAATAATAATGTACCGGTCGAAAAGAAAATAGAAAAGGAAGAGTTTATTTCTGAACCTACCGAACCGATATCGCATTCTGATAATTTGCAGGATGTACAGGTTAAAGATGAGGACGAAACAATATATGAAAAGAAAGAAGAATCGGAATATGTCTTTATCAGAGATTATTGCCTCCCTCCGCCCCATTTGTACCGAAAAGTAAAAAGGAGCGAAGTGAAACAAGGTGACATAATACGACCAGACTGAAAAGTGTGACTTTTGTCACCTTTTTCTCAAACCACAGCGTAAAAAGAGCAACATAGCGTTTCTTGCAATGCAACAAATACGTGATTCTTTTTTTTAATTAGTTAATAGAAAGATTGTAGCATGCTGAGGTAATCCGAAAAAGACGAATATAAATCCTTTTTAGTACTTATTAAAAGTTTACATTCGCTTATACTGAAAATTTCTCCTAATAAATGAATATCTTTGCATAAAATCGGGAAATAAAAACGACAACCTGTATGTCTAAAACCGCAGAAAGACCTAAATTTATATTGCTGAATGTCGGTTATTCGGAACTAAATGCAAACTGGAACTGGAAGTCAGTGTATAGTCCTTTTGCCCGTATATATTATGTAACCGGCGGCAAAGCGATCACATACATCAACGGAGAGCCATTTTCTCTGAAACCGGATCATCTATATCTTGTTCCTCCATTTACAATGCACGACAATGAGTGCGATAGCTTCTTTTCGCTTTACTATATTCACTTTTATGAAGAAACGGTAAGAAAGGAATCGATATTCGATCAATACGATTTTCCGATAGAAGTTAAATCCGACTCATTAGGCTTAATGCTCAACAAGCGATTGCTTGAAATCAATCCGGGAAGGCATTTGAGGCATTATGATCCCAAACTGTATGATAACCCTCGTACATTTGATCAGTATGTGGCAGATAACAGCAAGATGTCGATACACTCGAGATATGAAACGCAAGGAATTTTGTATCAGCTTATATCCAGATTTTTCACATTAGCTAAAACTAAATCGGATAATAAAGATGTGCGCATAAGCAATACACTCAGGTATATACATGAAAATACAGGGAAGGATATTACATTGGCCGAGCTTGCAAATGTAGCTTGTGTTTCCGAAGATCATTTGATTCGGGTATTTAAGAAAGAAATGAACTGCACACCCCTCAGATATGTGAACATGAAAAAGATAGAAAAGGCTCAACTACTTCTGCTTACTACCGATATGCCGATAAGGGATGTGGCAATGGAGTTGTCTTTGGATAATATCTCTTATTTCAACAGAGTTTTTAAGCATCATATAGGAAAGACACCCAGCGAATACAGAGAGACATATAACAATTTATAATCAAACGCTTGCCGATCGTTTTTATACTATGTTGAGAAATATAGGTGATAGATAATATCGAATTTGTACTATTGGTTTATCGGAAAAGTAGAAGTGGGTGACACTCTAATTGTTTATTTTTGTATCTACCTCAGGTATATAAAAAGCTCATATTAATTAAATTGAGAATTGACCTTAATGTCTAAAATAAAAACAAAATGAAAAAGTATTTTTTATTGTTTGCTTTAATATTCGTTATGGCAAATTTGTCGGCACAATCGAAAGCCGTAAAACCCGATGTTAAGTGGTTTGAAGATGCCCGCTTTGGTATGTTCGTCCATTTTGGACCTTATAGCGTGCTGGGTGATGGCGAATGGGTGATGAACAACCGCCCGATAAAAACGAATGAATATAAGCGACTCCAAGATTTCTTTAATCCGCAGGAATTTAATGCGGCAGAGTGGGTTCGGATAGCTAAAAGCGCAGGTATGAAATATATTGCGTTTACCTCTCGTCATCACGATAGTTTCAGCAACTGGGATACCAAGCAGTCGGATTGGAATATAATGAATACCCCTTATGGCAAGGATATTGTTAGGCAGCTAGCTGATGAATGTCATAAACAAGACATGAAACTTGTATTGTATTACTCGATTCTGGATTGGATGCGTTCCGACTATCAGTATGAAACAGGACGTACAGGAAAAGGATCGGGACGTACAGAAAAAAGTGATTGGAACAGCTATATTAATTTTATGAAGGCGCAGTTGACTGAGTTGTTAACCAATTATGGACCAATAGCCGGTATCTGGTTTGATGGTCATTGGGATCAGACCGAGCATGAGAATAGAACAGATCAGTCTACTTATGTTGATTGGCATTACCCTGAAATATATGAACTGATCCATCGCCTACAACCTGAATGTTTGATAGCAAACAATCATCACTTACCTCCTTTTGAGGGTGAGAGCTATCAGATATTTGAACGTGATGTGCCGGGCGAAAATAAAGGAGGGCTGAGTGGACAAGAGGTGTCTAAACTTCCGTTGGAAACATGTCAGACCATAAATGGATCTTGGGGGTTTGATATTACTGATGATAAATATAAATCGACAAAGGAACTTTTGCATTTGCTTATCCGTACAGCTGGGACAGGCGCAAACCTATTGTTGAATGTAGGCCCAATGCCGAATGGAAAGATTCAGACGGAATGTGTAGAAAGGCTTCGACAAATGGGAGAATGGATGGATAAGTATGGATATACTATATATGGTACAAAGCAAGGCTTTACTCTCCCTCAATCGTGGGGAGCAATAACCAATAAGGGCAAGACCTATTATATTCACATCCTGGAGAAAGATACTCCATCCATTACATTAAACATTCCTAACATAAAGTCGGCGAAATGGCTGAATGTAGACTCCAAGCTTGTTTGGAATAGAGATAAAAAGACCGGAGATGTGACATTTACAATCGAAGGAAAGCTGGATGATATAAGTTCGATTATAGAAGTAGAGGTAAAATAACAGGCTATAGCAAATACAAAAACGAGACTTGGATTTGTAGTTGCATCCAAGTCTCGTTATTATATAAGTCTATTGTTTCGTTTAGTGCAGTAATATTGCTTTCAGCTTTTTCCTCTTCTCGGGAGTCAGCTTCAATTCATGGAGCATGTAGTCTTCTACCGATCCCCGTTTCTCTCTGATGCAGGAGATACCATATTTCAAGTATGCTAAATCTGTTCGTGAAAGCATTGTGAAAGCTTCTTGCCGCGATTCTGAAAGGCTATCAGCATTCCTTACCAGCTTTGTGCGGTCGATCACCATATCTGAAGCCATATAGTCGTCTTCTATTATATCCATAGGTACATCGAGCGCTCTGAGCAGGAAGAATGTAGCCAGCCCCGACTGGTCTTTGCCTAAGTAGCAATGAAAAGCGATCGGGTAATTGTTTTCATCGCATAGGTAGTCGAAGAATTCTGCATACTGACTGGCAAAGTTGTTGATCATATCCTTGTATGTGTCCTGTGTATATATAATAGCATCACCACGAAGGAATCGGCCATCCATCACTTTTTGTGATATAGAGTTGTATCCATTATAAGCAATAGGGATGCGGATGTTTTTGAAGGCTGTATATCTTTCTATATTTTTCTTCATTATATCCTCCGACCTGAGGTCGATGACCGTTTTTATTCCTAGGCTGCTCATTTCTAAACTGTCATGAGTTGTCATGCGGAAAAAGTTTCCCGAACGGAATATCTTACCCCATCGCACACGTTTGTTATCGTTTGTGATGTATCCGCCAATGTCTCTGAAGTTTTGGATACTATCCATTTCAAAGAATCGGTTTGTAACAACCTCAGAAAGTACGCCTGCGACCTTGATGCGGAAATATTTTCGTTTTTCAACAGTGTCCGATTCATTCTTTATAACGGCAATGTAGTCATTCGAGTTGGTTATCAGTTTTGCATTTGAAGGAAAAGAGCTGTCATTATCCGAAACGAATATTTCAACAGGTGTGTTGTCTACTTCGGGATACAACTCCCATTTCAGGATGTAATTTCCTTTACGATCCTGTTCACACATTACTGTCACCGTCGTTGGGTTAGGGGAGCAGTTGTATAAAAATAGTATGCTTATTAACGAACTTATTAGCTTAATCTTCATGAAAATAACTATTTATCACACTGTTGTATTTCAACAAAGATACATTAGTTGTAAATCCTTATCAACACTTTGTGTCTTTTTTGTAAACATTTATCTTTTTTTACATATTCCTCCGTTTTAATCGGCCAGTTAGCAATATTTCAACTAATTCTGTATATTTGTCATGGTTTTATAAAAATCCTCTTTAGCATTTGCTATCATTATCAAGAAATGAAACTTTAAGGAATCAATGGATACGGCTATATTAAAGGCGCAAATAATACGTGATAAGTATACTAAAGCCGCAAGTTTCAGACTCGAAACTGAAGGTAATTGGTCTTTATACGCCGGCGATTCATTCGATACTATAAACCATAAAGAGCCAATACTTATCGCTAATGGTAGTGGGGTATATCCTTTGAATGTGAGCACATCCATTCGTATCTATTTTGAGCTGCATAACAATGGCGAAATTCTAAATCTGTCTGAACGCCATCTCCCAATGGAAGGGTGTTATAATTTTCGGGACTTAGGCGGCTTCAAGACCAAAGACGGTAGATATACTAAATGGGGTAAATTGTTTCGTGCAGATGAATTGTCCAGCCTGACTGAGGGCGATGTCGCTTATTTGGCAAGTATTCCTATAATATCCGTTGTAGACTTTAGGGCACAAGCTGAAACCAAACGTTATCGAGATAATTTACCATCAACAGTGCAATTTACGTATCCCATTGCCATTACTCCGGGTAACCTGAGTAGTGAAGGCATACAAGCGAATCTTCTGAAAACGAATATCGACAGCCATATGAAACACATGAACCGTCTGCTAGTAAGTGACCCGGCATGTGTGCGAGCTTATCGGATCTTCTTTGCCATCATACAAAATAATCTGAGTGCTCCATTAGTCTTTCATTGTTCTGCCGGTAAGGATAGGGCGGGTATGGCAGCTGCTCTTGTTCTATACGCATTGGGAGTTGATGAAGAAACTATTATGCAAGATTACCTTTCTTCCAAAATATACCTGAGTGATAAATACGATGCATTCATTGCCAAGTATCCACGGGCAGAACCTATTTTTACTGCCAAGCGCATGTTTTTGCAAGCCGGTATTAACCAGATAAAACGAGATTATGGGACTATCATGAATTTCCTTACTAAGGAGTTGAAGGTAGATCTTATAAAGATGAGACGCCTTTACCTAGACTAACGTTCTTCCCTCATTTGATATAAAATCACATCCACTCTAGGGGTAATATATCAATATCTTCCTGAATTATGTTTTTTTAAACATTCAGCACCATAATAGGCTTAATAGAATAAACAAAGAGTTGCATTATATCGTTTTATAATATGCAATGCATTACTTGTATTGAGAGAACGATCATAGGTAGCGTCTATGTCAGTATCTAGATATTCAATTGTATATATTTGGAATTCTCTCTTTTTATTATTATATTTGTCTATATAAAAACAATATTAATAAATAAATTTTATCACCATGAGTACTTCAACATTAAAAGAAAAAAAGAATGTATCAGTAAATGCTGATATTGCAAAATTTGTTGGAAAGATGTTTTCTTTCAACAATAGTTTAAAACTTTATCATTGGCACGTTACAGGCAAGGGCAGCTATGCGCAACACATTGCATTAGACCAAGCTTTGGAAGACCTTCTTGACGTTACAGATCGTCTTGTAGAAACATCTTATGCAGTAAAGGGCGATTTGGATATTGTAATTCCTGAAACAGCTAATCCTGCAGATATAGTAAAACATGCTGAGGAGTTTTTCAAATATACTGAATCTCAGAGAGAGTTGTTTGCAGAAGCTTTTACACAGGCAATTATAGATGACTATCAAGAAGCTATACAGCAATTGCTTTATCGCCTAAAACGTCTCCAATAATTGATCAATAGTTTCCGCAATGATAATAATATTGAAAACGGGAGTCTAGAATAATAGACTTCCGTTTTTTCATTTAAAAGAGAAAACGAACATCTTTAATTTCATATATTTGCAAATAGGTAAAAACTATACCTAAGTATTAAATGATAGGTTATGAAATTCTATAGATTTTTTGCTTTGTCTCTTTTAATCATACTTCCTTTTCAAATGAAGGGAGAAAATGGTGTAATATATCAGAAAGAAGACTCTTTGACTTTTGTTCGCTACATTGAGCAATTTAAACCACAGAAAGACCTTCCCTTTAATCAGTTATTGATAAAAACTGCTAAGTTTTTTCTTGGCAAGCCTTATGTTGCATCTACTCTGGAGGCTTCAGACAACGAAACTCTCATTATAAATCTTAGAGAGTTGGACTGTACAACTTTTGTCGAAAATTGTATTGCTCTCACACGTGTCATAAAATCAGGAGATAGTTCTTTCGAAAACTACTGCTCTTGTTTAATTAATATGCGTTATCGTGGCGGAGAAATTAAGGGCTATACCTCTCGTCTTCATTATACGAGTGATTGGATATATGAAAATGAAAGAAACAATTTATTGAGAAATATCAGTACAGATATCGGAGGTAAAATTGTAAATCATCCGCTGAGTTTTATGTCGGGACATCCTCAATCGTATAATCATCTGAAAGATAATGAGGCAAATGTCTCGAAAATGAAAGAAATAGAAAGAACAGTGAATAACAGGGATAATTATAGAATCATTCCTGTTGAATCTATATCTAAAAATAAAGAAAAAATAGAGAGTGGCGATATTGTTGTATTTGCGACCTCACTTCAAGGTCTCGACTATTCTCATATAGGTATCGCATATTGGCAAAACGGAGAACTTCACTTTATACATGCGTCGAGTAAGCAGAAGCAGGTTGTGATAGAGAAGAAGACTTTGGTTGAGTATTGTGTCGACTCAAAAAGCTGTTCAGGAATAAGTATACTCAGGATCAATAATTAATAAAATGGAGCAAAATAACAAAGGCTTATTATACGGAATGGGCGGTTGGGCCCAACTTTTCTTTTTTATTTTCTTAGCTTTCTCAGGGCTAATATTTACAACTTTAATAATTTCTCTTAGTGGACACTTAGACGAATTGAACCAATCTGTAAAGATCACAAGGATGGCATTGACTGTCCAGGCTTCATTTTTCTTTATTATACCTTCGCTGGTATTTGCTTTTTTATCACAGAGCAATACTAAAGAATATCTGAAAATAGATGAATCTTACAATGTTACTTTTCTACTATTAGGAGTTTGTTTAATAGTCGTAATACAGCCTCTTATCAATTTTATTGGATACTATAATCAGCAGATCGTATTACCCGAATCGATGTCTGCTATTCAGGCTTGGATGAAAGAGAATGAGTTGGCGGCAGAAAAAACGACAGGTCTTTTATTCCTTGATAAATCAATGGCCGGGCTCATACTAAATTTATTAATTATTGCAGTGGTTGCCGGGCTCGGTGAAGAGCTCTTTTTTAGAGGGTGTTTGCAGCAAATCATACAAAAAATAGTAAAGAATCAACATTTTGCCGTTTGGATAGCTGCGATCGTTTTTAGTGCAATGCATTTTCAGTTTTATGGATTTATACCTCGTGTATTACTCGGAGCTGTTCTCGGCTATATGTTTGTTTGGTCAGGGACAATCTGGGTTCCGGTTGTGGTACATACTGTAAATAATGTAATAGGAGTTGTACTCGCATTTGTATATTATGGAACACCTCAATACGAAGATTTGAGTGTTTACTCTTTGGAGAAAAATATGTGGATTACTATACTTAGCCTTATTTTTACTGTTATCCTTATAATATTTATGTACAAGAAGCGATATAAGACACCTGAAAATGCGGAATTACGTTAAGTTTTAGTGACAAATAGTTATATTTGCATCTTTATATTTGTATACTGCTATGAATGTAACAGAAGGAAAAGACGGATATGGATTTATGATTGATTGGATAATTCGCATTGGCGATTTACTTCTTATCAACATATTTTTTTTAACAGCATTTTATATCTACCATGAGCCCATACACATGACGACTGTGTATTCCGAAGAGTTCATGATAGCATTTTTGCTTATAAACCTATGCTATTTTTTTGTAGCTTCCTTTGTAAATGTTCAGATTGCAACCAATGTTATATATTTAGATAATATCGCGCAGAAATCTACTATATTTATTGCGCTATATGCATTCTTGGTTACTACCGGATTTTCTGTATTCAACGTAGTTGCTATCCCTGTTATACCATGGATTATCGGCTTCTTTATCCTTGCTACATCGTTTATTATTTGGCATATTATTTTCAGAATAGCCCTAAAATATTATCGTAGAAAAGGTTACAATTATAGGCAGGTTGTTATAATCGGAGGTGGTACGAATGGGATAAAAATACATGAATCACTATTGTTCAGTGACTTTGGATATAAAGTAATGGGTTTCTTTGACGATAACCCGGATAAGAAAGATGTATTGCCAAATTATTTAGGAAAGGTGTCTGAAGTTAGGGCATATGTTCAGCAGGTGAAAATTGATGAAATCTTCTGTACCTTACCTAATAACAAGGAAGAGACGATAGTGGATCTAATTACTTATTCTGAAAAGAATATGATTCGTTTCCATTTAGTTCCTGAGTTTCATAAATATATAAAGCGGCGTTTTGCTCTAACGTTCTTAGAGTCTACTCCAATTCTTAGTCTTAGAAACGAGCCTTTGCAGCATTTTTCTAATAGATTGGTAAAACGGTCTTTTGATCTTATTCTTTCTGTATTTGTTCTTCTTACAATATTTCCTATTGTCTATATCATATTTGGAACAATAATCAAGGCAACATCGAAGGGCCCGGTCTTTTTTAAGCAGAAAAGAACAGGAAAGGGAGGCAGAGTTTTCAACTGTTATAAATTCAGGTCTATGCGACCGAATAAGGAAGCAGACAAACTACAAGCTACTTCAGGAGATCCGCGCGTGACAAAAATAGGCGCTTTCATGCGGAAAACAAGTATAGATGAATTTCCTCAATTTATCAATGTCCTAAAAAATGATATGTCAGTTGTGGGGCCACGCCCACACATGCTTAAGCATACGGAGCTTTACTCTTCTATTATCGATAAATTTATGGTGCGCCATTTGGTGAAGCCCGGTATTACAGGATGGGCACAAGTCACAGGATATAGAGGCGAAACCAGGACTGTTGAGGAAATGGAAGGTCGTGTCGTTAGAGATGTTTGGTACCTCGAAAACTGGACATTTTTCCTCGATCTGAAAATCATTTATCTGACCATTGCAAACGTCTTTAAAGGAGACCAGAATGCTTTCTGATCATTCATTATTTAATTCCTCTAGCATCCAAAGCCTTGATATATAAAGACCTGTTTCTTAAATGCTCCTGATAATTTGCCGCAAAATTATGATATCCTGAAAAGTCTTCTTTTGCACACATGTACAGATAATCATGTTTTGTATAGTTTAGTACAGCATCTATCCCTTTGATGGATGGTATACGAATAGGGCCCGGAGGCAATCCTTTTACTCTATAGGTATTATATGGAGAATCAATTTCGGTATGCACATTTAAAATACGGCGTAGACTAAAATCGCCAACAGCAAACTTCACAGTAGGATCTGCTTGCAATACTTGCCCGATGTGTAAACGATTCATATATAAACCTGCAACTTTAGGGTATTCATCCGAATATGTACATTCTTCTTCCACAATAGAAGCAAGCGTAGAAACCTCAACAGGAGTCAGCCCTATTTCTTTTGCCTTTTCTAAGCGATCGTTAGTCCAAAATTTTTCATATTCTTTCTTCATTCGCTGTAGAAAATTATCGATGGTTACATCCCAGTAATATTCGTAGGTGTTGGGTATAAACATGGCCACTACAGTTTGAGGATTAAATCCTAGTTCTTTGCATTTAGTAGAATCTTCTAGTGTATTGAGTAAAGTCTCTTTATTTATCATTAGCTGCTCTGAGATGCGTTGAACTAGATCTTCCTTTGTCCGTATATTATTAAACTTGAGTTTTACCGGAGCCTGATGCCCACTCCGTAAGTCTTTTATTAAATCATATACACTCATGTCCGGCGTTACAGCATAGCGTCCGCTTCTTATATTCGATTTGTAATCTAATAAGAGAGAAAGTATGTCAAAGCTCGAAATGCTTTTTATTTTTGCACTATCCTTTATCTCTTGGTGCAATGTATTATAATCTTTGTCATCATCGATATATATATATACAGTTTTATCTATATTGAATCCGGTGCTAAAAATCCGGTATCCATAAAAGAATAAACCTATAACAAGAATGGCTAGAATAATATATATACTTTTCTTTTTCATAAATTTTATTCTTTAGTTTATGTTAATCTTTTAATAATAAAGAACTATCTCCATAACTTAGAAAACGATAATCAGAGGAGAGAGCATGTTCATATATATTTTTCCAATTATTGTTGCCTAAAAATGCTGATACTAACAACAAGAGTGTACTTTGAGGTTGATGGAAGTTCGTTACTATGCCATCTACTATTTTGAACTCATAGCCGGGTGCAATAATAATTTGTGTATCTGCAATCAGCGTACTTAGTGAATTCGCCTCTAAATATGCTAAGATATTTTTTAAAGCATCCTTTTTTGATAGCCTGTTGTTCGAATCATTGTAAGGCATCCATTGTGATACGTGCAGATGTGATTGCTTTTGGTTTTCGAGTGATACTCCGATATAATAGAGGCTTTCGAGTGTGCGAACGGATGTTGTGCCTACTGCGATTACTTTTCCTTCGAATCTTATTAGCTCTTCAATGAAACTCTTTTGTACGGATATAAATTCAGAGTGCATTACATGATCTCCTATTTCATCCGATTTTACCGGGCGAAAAGTTCCGGCTCCTACATGGAGAGTAACCTCCGCCAGTTTCATGCCCTGCTCTTTCAATGACTTCATGACTTCGGGGGTAAAATGAAGCCCTGCTGTAGGTGCGGCAACAGATCCGTCTATTTTAGAATATACGGTCTGATATGTTTGTTTGTCTTGTTCTTCCGTTGCCCTGTTTAAGTATGGTGGAATTGGTAATTCTCCCACAGCATCAAGCAGTTCTGAAAATGTCACTCCTTGATTATCCCACTCGAAGTCTATAACGTGAGCGTCACCATGAGATTTTGTACGGGTAGCCGTGAAATTTACAATTTGCTCATTTACGTTTATTTGCCGGGTAAGGCTTCCCTCTTTCCACTTCTTGAGGTTACCGATCAAGCATACCCATGAGCATTTTTCAGTTTGTTGAAAATTTAGCTGATAGTCGTTCGGTATACAAGGTTCGAGGCAGAATATCTCTATCTGAGCTCCGGTTGTTTTCTGAAAATGAAGCCTTGCTTGTATTACTTTGGTATTGTTAAATACCATAAGACAATTTTCGGGCAGAAAATTATTTATATTACTGAAAACAGTATCGGTTATTTTCTCGTTCTTATATACAAGAAGTTTTGAGTTATCCCGTTTAGTCAGGGGATATTTGGCAATACGGTCATCCGGAAGATTATAATTATAATCTTGAATATGTATTTTTTGAGGGCTGGATATTTCCACTTATTACTTTTTTTATCCGACAAAAATAAGGAACTTTGCGTGAATAAAAAAGCTGAATAATAGCTTAAAAAAGAATAATTAAGATTTATGAAGATCGGAGATAAAGTTCGTTTCCTCAATACTACAGGTGGTGGTGTTGTACGGGGATTTCAGGGAAAAGATATTGTGTTGGTAGAAGATGAGGAAGGGTTTGATATTCCCGTTCTTATCCGTGAGACAGTCTTGATAGAGCCTGCAAACGATATGCAGGTGAGACAATCGACCAAATCTTCTCAGCAAACGTTTGTTCAGCAAACATCAACGATAAAGCAAGAAGAGGAATATAAGCCCGAGGAGACAAAAGAGGGAGAGCTCTTGACTGTCAATCTTGCTTATCTGCCTGTGGATATAAAGAGCCTTAGTAGTACAAACTTTGAGTGCTATCTTATCAATGACAGCAACTATTATTTGTCGTACAACTATATGGGTAGGGCTGAAGCAGGATGGGTTAGTAGAGCTACAGGGGTTATTGAGCCGAATACGAAACTCTTTCTCGAAGAGTTTGAGAAGGCAGAGTTGAATGATATAGAGAAGGTCTGTTTACAGTTTTTTGCGTATAAAAAAGGGAAACCCTATTCTTTAAAAAATGCATATTCGGTTGAACTTCGGATTGATACAGTTAAGTTTTATAAGCTTCATAGCTTCAAAGAAAATGACTATTTCGAAGATGATGCTATGCTGTATTCTATTGTTCGTCGCGATTTGGCAGAAAAAGAATTCATTATTTCTCCCGAAGAAATAGCTTCTGCTATGCATGAGAAAGAAGTTTCGCAACGTCCTCGTATACAGCCAATCGTAAAGAAAGAAAAAAGTACAATTATTGAGATTGATTTACATGCGGATGAATTAATCGATAATACCCAGGGGCTGTCTTCTTCTGATATTCTTGAATATGAAATCAACAAATTCAAAGAGGTGATGGATGAAAATAAGCGGAACAAGGGGCAGAAGATTGTATTCATACACGGTAAGGGTGATGGTATACTAAAGAACGCTATACTGAAAGAATTAAGCTCAAAATATAAATCAGCATATTATCAAGATGCTTCCTTCCGTGAATACGGCTATGGAGCAACGATGGTCACTATAAAGTAATTTCGAGAAAATGTAATAATTACAGACTAAAAAATGAAGAAGAAAATCTTATCACTACTTATCATCATGGCTATATTTATTAGTTGTGATAGTGTTCAAAAGAGTTTGTCGGGTACATATAACATGATAAACTGCGAGTATAACTATAAGTCAATCTCGGGTTTGACTGTTTCGGGTATTAATTTATCGAATGGCCTCTCTGTAACTTCTATACCAAAAGTAACCTCTATTTTGAGTGGAAATGCTTCGTCTATTCCTTTGAATTTTACATTAAATCTGGATGTGAAAAATCCGAATACGTCTGCTGCTATGATGAATGGGTTGCAGTACATAATAAGTGTTGACGATATTCAGCTTACTACCGGATCTCTGAATCAAGCACTGAGTGTTGAAGCGGGACAAACCAAAACCTTGCCTATTGCAATAGGGGTAGATCTGGCAACTCTGATGAAGAATAACTCTAAAGATGCAGTTGTGAATATAGCTAAAAATTTTATTGGTATAGGAAATAAAGAATCTAAGGTCTTTGTTCAGCTCAAACCAACATTCCTTATTGGTAATGTTCCTATCACTTCACCATCCTATATACCTTTGGTATTCAATTTTGGAGGGAACTAAACAGAAGGTTAGATTGTTTATACTTTGTAATCAAACAAGTTGGAATATGGAATATAATATTAAGCATAATGAACTCAATAATCGTTTTGAGACAGAAGCAGAAGGTAAGATCGCTCTTGTGGACTATAGAGTGAATGACGGAGTTTATGTGGTGACTCACACCGAAGTTCCAAAAGAGTTGGAGGGTAGGGGTATTGCAGCAGCACTGACTAAATATCTGTTAGACTATGTTCGCGAAAACGGATTGAAAGTTCATCCTGTATGTCCTTATACAAAAGTATATATACAAAAACATCAAGAATATAATGATCTTTTGGCGTAAAGGAAATGTTTATCAAAAAGGATATTAATAAAAAGCAGCTGATTAATCAGCTGCTTTTTGTATTGTATATTGAAGAGATTACATAATCCCTTTTTCTCTTAGCTTCAATTGCCAATTCCACGCAGACTTTATTGTGTCTTCTATGTTTTCTTTGGCTGTCCATCCCAGTACGGTATTTGCACGCTTTGGATCAGCCCATATCTTTTCTATATCACCTTCTCGGCGACCTACTATTTTATAGTTTAATTTTACACCCGATACCTGTTCAAATACTTTGATAAGTTGTAGAACCGAAACTCCGACGCCTGTACCAAGATTGAATATTTCAACTTTTTCCAGTGATTTCTTTCCTGTCATACGATCTATTGCTATCACGTGCGCTTTTGCCAGATCTACAACATTGATAAAGTCGCGAATGCATGAACCGTCAGGGGTGTCGTAATCGTCGCCAAATACACTTAACTGTTGACGTACTCCTATTGCGGTTTGAGTGATATAAGGCACAAGGTTTTGAGGGACTCCGTTTGGAAGCTCTCCTATTTCTGTCGATGGATGCGCACCTATTGGGTTAAAGTAACGTAGTATCGTACTTTTTATATCAGCACCCGAGCGTACCACATCTTTTATTATTTCTTCATTTATTTGTTTGGTATTTCCATAAGGCGATTCCGCCGGCTTCACCGGGGCTGTTTCGTCTATCGGATTCTTGTCCGGCTCGCCGTATACGGTGCACGAAGATGAGAATACAATGTTTTTGATACCAAATTCAGGCATCAGATCGAGTAGATTAATTAACGAATTCAGGTTGTTTCTATAGTATAGTAGTGGCTTTTGAACCGATTCGCCCACTGCTTTACTGGCGGCAAAGTGTATAATACCATTGATATCCGAATGAGTAGTAAACAATTTTCTCAATCCGTCGATATCGTTGCAGTCCAGTTTTTCAAAAATAGGGCGTATGCCTGTTATGCGTTCAATGCCATCAATGGAATCTGCTGTCGAATTAGATAAGTCATCAATAATAACGACAGAATAGCCTGCGTTTTGTAACTCTACTACAGTATGAGAGCCAATATATCCGGCACCACCCGTAACAAGAATTTTTCCTTTCATTTTCAGTGTTTTTTAATTGAGCCTTAAAGATACAAAAAACATGTTGTTTGTAACTATATAGTTCTCTGATCTCAACGAAACTTTTATAAAAATAGAAGAACGAGTATCTTAAATAACAGATCTTTCGAGTAGCTTTACTGTCATATTCGTTGCATCTAATTCTGCTTTTATTCCGATGGGAAAAGTAAAGTTATTATCGATGTGTCCAAATGATAATCCATGCACTGCCGGAATATTTAATGGCTTAATCCGATCTTCGATTACTTCCCTGAGCGTAAATGAATTTGGAGCGGTTGACTTTTCTGATTTGTCACAATCTTTATTAACTCCGATTGCAATTCCGGCAGCTTTAGTTAATTCTCCTGTAGCTATCAGTTGGGTCAGCATTCTATCAATTCTGTATGGTTCTTCTCCAACGTCTTCAATCATCACGATTTTGTTCTTTAAGTCTATTTGATAAAGAGTTCCTATCATAGAACAGATGAGAGTCAGATTACCCCCTGTTAGTTCCCCTTTCGCCTTGCCGTGATTTATTGTATATCGTTCGTATATCTTCTCTTCTTCCGCTTTCAGTATATCTTCCGGTGCACTTACTATTGTATATTTGTCGGTCGGATTAACTGCAATATCTTTGAATTGTTTTCTCGAATAGTCATTATCCAGTAGCTTAGCCACAGGACCATGAAATGTTATCAATCCTGTCTTTTTATATATCGAATTGATGAGGGCCGTATCGTCGCTAAATCCCATAATAAGCTTTGGATTTTTCTTGATCAGGCTGTAGTCTACCATATCAAGAATCCGGGCACAACCATATCCTCCGGCGGCAAAGATTATTCCTTTTATTTCAGGATTTTTAATCATATTGTTAAATTCCTCGGCTCTTTCTTTGTCCGTTCCACTAAAATAGCCATACTGGTCGAGGATCTTTTCTGAATATACCGGTTCAAAGCCAAGTTGCCTTATATTCTCTATGGATGATTGCAACCCGCTTTCGCTTAACAGCCAAGCCGGAGCCATCAGCCCGATTTTATCGCCGAGGTTTAATCTCGCGGGTTTTATGACTTTATTCGTTGCTTTGTATGCTTCGTTTCTTGCTGCCAATTTGTTGGGAAGCAGCGAAACCAAAGACAAACCAATCCCTACATTCAAAAAGCTTCTTCTATTCATATCTCTTATTTATGATTCTTCCGGAGCATTTATCTTCCGTAAGATCATGTTTGTTAATGTTCTGACAAATGACTAACTTAAGACAAAGATATAATATTGGCACTGTTTTCGTTTCAAGATTTCCATATTCTTCATTGATTAAAATTTAAACGATTTCTCAATCCTCAAAAAATAATCTATGTGAAAGTGTAAAATGCATAACCTTCAACTTATAACTCACAACTTACAACTCATAATCCAAAAAAACATATCTTTGTATCTTAATTTTTTTATGAAATGAAACATTTTGTGTCTTTTATTTTTATTTTATTTATGTTCGCCTCCTGTTCGTCATTGGATAGTGACGCAAAAAAAGCAGCCGAACTGAATAAAGAATCCTTGAAATATGTAAAAGAACTTGATTTGGAAAAGGCGGAAAAGTTATATATGGAAGCCCAAGAAATCATATCTGAATACAAGGGCACGGATAAAAATGAGGAATTTCTGCAAGCATATTACAAGTACCTTACAGAAGAAACAAAAGCAAACTAATCTGGGAATAAATAAAATCCTATACTTATATGTCTGAAAATACGTTGAATACGGAAGAACCTAAAAAGAGTCTTAATTTTATAGAGGCTATTGTTGAGAATGACCTGAAAGAAGGTAAAAATGACAGCCGTGTACAGACTCGTTTTCCGCCCGAACCGAATGGATATTTACATATCGGGCACGCAAAAGCTATCTGCATAGACTTTGGTATAGCACAGCAGTATGGAGGAGTATGTAACCTTCGGTTTGATGATACCAATCCTGTAAAAGAAGAAGTGGAATATGTAGATTCTATCATGGACGATATACACTGGCTGGGATATGACTGGGCGAATGTATATTATGCATCCGATTATTTCCCTCAGTTGTGGGATTTTGCAGTACAATTGATAAAAGAAGGAAAAGCTTATATAGACGAACAATCGGCCGAAGAAATAGCGAAGCAAAAAGGAACTCCTACCGAACCCGGAGTTGCCAGCCCATACCGTGACCGCCCTGTTGAAGAAAGCCTCGATCTATTCCAAAAGATGAACGAAGGTGTTTTTGAAGAAGGAAGTATGGTGCTTCGTGCTAAGATAGATATGGCTGCTTCGAACATGCATTTCAGAGACCCTATCATATATCGTATTATCAATCGTCCGCATCATCGTACCGGAACTACATGGAAGGCTTATCCGATGTACGATTTTGCACACGGACAATGCGATTATTTCGAAGGTGTGACTCATTCGTTGTGTACGCTTGAGTTTGTTCCTCATCGTCCGCTTTACGATTGGTTTATAGATCAGTTGGCAACAGACAGCTATCGCCCTCATCAATATGAATTCAATAAATTGCAATTTACATATACTTTGCTTAGTAAGCGCAATTTGAGAGCGATGGTAGAAGAAGGTATTCTTAGTGGATGGGACGATCCTCGTATGCCTACTATTACGGGATTCCGCCGGAGAGGATATACTCCTGAGTCTATTCGTATACTAATGGATAAGATAGGTTATACGAAGTATGATGGTGTTAACGATATTGGCTTGTTTGAGTTTGCTATACGAGAAGACCTCAATAAAAAAACGACTCGTGTATCAGCTGTTCTCGACCCTGTAAAGCTTGTGATTACAAACTATCCTGAGGATAAGACAGAAGTGATGGCGGCTCAGAACAATCCTGAAGATGAAAACTCGGGAAGTCATGATATCTTGTTCTCTCGTGAACTGTATATAGAGCGTGACGATTTCATGGAAGATGCTCCTAAGAAATATTTCCGTCTTACGCCGGGTAATGAAGTGCGTTTGAAAAATGCTTATATCGTAAAATGCACAGGCTGCAAGAAAGATGAGGCAGGAAATGTGATAGAGGTATATGCTGAGTATGATGAGCTCACAAAAAGCGGTATGCCCGAAAGCGGACGCAAGGTGAAAGGAACTATACATTGGGTTTCTGTTCAAGATTCTTTCGATGCTGAGGTGCGTTTATACGACCGCTTATTTATGGTTGAAAATCCAGCTGATGATGGAAGAGATTTCAGAGAACTTTTGAATCCCGATTCATTAAAAGTGCTTAAAGGCTGCAAGATGGAGTCTTATCTCAAAAGTGCGGTGGAAGGGGACAAATTCCAGTTTCAACGTACAGGCTATTTCTGCGTAGATAAAGATTCTACTCCCAGGAATATGGTCTTTAATCGTACTGTGTCTCTTAAAGATTCTTGGGCAAAGGCAAAAGATAAATAATTAATTTTATCTATTATATAGTATTGCGTTCTTTACGTTGTGAAAATATTTCAGGCGTATGGAACGCAATTGTTTTTAGGTGACAGTTTGAAGTATCGTAAAAAGTGTCACTTTTTGGGTGATAAGTAAGGAGCTTATGTATTACATATTTTTGTTGTAATTGGATTATGTTAGGTTTTGGGGTATATGAATATTAGCCCGATGGCAGAAGCTTTGGTTTTAAATTCATTAACTATAACGAGGTGGATTAAAGATTGATATTGCAAGTTGCACTGAAACAATTTAAAAAAGAGTTACCTTTGTAGCCTTTTATGGATTAAATATAATAATGTCGAAAAAAGATATATCAATACTTGTAACAAAATATGAGCAGTCGGTAGAGTCGGGCAAGCCTATTTATCTTGATGCAGACGAATTTGACGAACTGGCTGAATATTATGATTCTCTCGAGAAAACAGATGTAGCAAGGAGGATTGTTGATGCCGGACTGACGATACATCCGGCTAATAGTTCTTTGCTGGTGAAGAAGGCTAAGTTTGCAGTCTACGACGGTAAATATGCGGAAGCTTTAGAGATCATAAATATGTCGTCATCTGAATATGACTTTGATCTCTATCTCCTTAAAATAGAATGTTACCTCCAACTCGAGCTTTATGTGGAAGCATATAAGCTGACCGAAGAAATGCTAGAGAAAGAAGAGGATGAAGATCCTGAAACAATCTTCGCCGAGCTAGGTTTCCTTCATGTTGAGGCTGACTGTTTTAAAGAGGCTGTTTCTTACTTTGAGGAAAGCCTGAAGCACAACCCCGAGAATACAGATGTATTGTCTGACCTGGCCTATTCGTACGAAATGCTCGATAATTTTGATGCAGCAATAGAGACTACAAATAAAATTCTGGATATTGAGCCGTATACGTATGAGGCTTGGGTTAATCTGGGGAAACTATATTCTCTCAGAGAGGAGTTTGAGAAGGCGATAGATGCCTTTGACTTTGCTCTTACGATTAACGACTCGGATGACAATGTGCTCAAGTTAAAGGCTCATTGTTTGTCTTTGGCCGGAAGAGCAGAAGAGGCTATTGAGATTTTTAATGAACTATTGCAAACGAGTTCAGGGGATATCTCTATATATTTCCTGTTGGCAGAATGTTATCAGTCTCTTGATATGTTTGACGAGGCCTTGTCGGCTCTGGAAGAATATGAAAAGCTGAATGGAGAGACTTCTGAATCTATTTCGAGAAAAGCATACGTTTTTCTACAGCAGAAAGAATATAATAAGGCTTCACAGATAGTGAAGAAGGCACTGGCTTCAAATCCTGACTTTTTTGACTTGAATATGATTGCAGGGGAGATTGAGTTTAAGCAGGAGCATTATGATAAGGCAAGAGAATATTATTTAAACATCTATACTGAGGATAACGAAAATTTTCATCTGACCGACAGGCTGGCTCTGGTTAGCATCAAGGAAGAAGATTATGAGAAGGCAGCTTATTATACAGAAAAGCTATTAGACCTCGATCCCAATAATCTGGCAGTGAAAGAACGATTGGCATTGCTCTATTTTGAGATGGACGATAATGAGCATTTCAATGAAATACTGGATCAGTTTACCGATAAAGAGCTTCTTTCGTTGTTTCAGCTTATCTATATTCCGCAAAATCCGAACTTATTTGATAGGGATACTTTGATAATTTATCTGAATAAAGCTCGTGAGGCAAGAACCCTATTCAAAAATTTGAAATATTAACATTTTTCGATCATTGTGTATAGTGTATTATTTTTCAGATTATTATCTGTCAAGTATAATGATAAAGAATAGCGAATTGAAGGATTGTAGGGAATTTTTTATTCCATTTATTTGGTAAATAAATATTTTCAACTACCTTTGCACTCGCTTTGATAAAGCAACAGGGAGATTCCGTAGCTCAGCAGGTAGAGCACATCACTTTTAATGATGGGGTCCTGGGTTCGAGCCCCAGCGGGATCACTAGCAAATGATGCAAAAAGAAGTAAAACCTTGATTTTCAGTAGAAAGTCAAGGTTTTTTCTTTTGTCTAAATAGGCAGAAAAGGGCAATTTACGACAGTATATACATGCCTAAATCGTGGACAAGCAAGCGTGCGAAAAATGGTCCACGATTTTGAGTGTTAGTCATTATTTGTCAGCAACTTACCTCATGACTACTTGATGGTTTAAACGTAATTTTAACCACAAAAAAAGTAGTAAAATGAATCAAAAATCCTTCCATGTTTTATTCTTTCTCAAAAAGAATAAAATCAAAGCAAACGGAGAAGCCCCTATTGCAATGAGAATCACTGTAGATAAGCGATTTCGTGAAATGTTTGTCCGAAGAAGTGCATTAGTAGAGAATTGGGATCAAACCAAAGGAAAGCTTAAAACTAAAGACAACCTATCAACCGAGATCAATATGTATATTGACACGGTCAGAGCCAAGATTCAGAATATCCATAGACAATTAGAAGCCGATAACATTGAAATAACGGCAAAGGAGATCTGTAACCGCTTTTGTGGTGTTGAAGAAAAGCACAAAACTCTCCTAGACGTTTTTGAGGAACATAATAAAGAAATCAAACTGTTAGAAGGTAAAGGTTATGCTCAAAAGACAATTATCCGCTTCGAGGGCACAGTAAGATATTTGAAGGAGTTCCTAAAGAAAGAGTATAATAAGTCCGATATCAATTTAAAGGATATTGACCTACCCTTCATTCAGAAATTCGATACCTTTTTAAAGACCGAGAAGAATTGCGCCCAAAACACCGCTATCACCCGATTGAAGCAGGTAAAGAAAATTATGCGTATTGCTTATTCTAATGACTGGATTCAGAAAGACCCTTTTATGACTTACCGATTCAAGTTTGAGGAAACAAATATCGAGTTCCTAACACAAGAAGAGCTAAACTCCATTATTCAAAAGAATTTTTCTATTGAAAGATTAAGTACGGTTAAAGATATTTTCCTGTTTCAATGTTTCACGGGATTGGCATTTTCGGATATTGAGCAATTAAAGTCTGAACATTTGGTAAAGGATAATAACGGCTCATTATGGATTCGAAAGAACAGGCAGAAAACGAATAATATGTGCAACATTCCTCTTATTACAGCAGCGAAAATGCTTATAGATAAATACGCAAACCATCCTGAGTGCATTGAAAAGGGAGTATTATTTCCTGTACCTACTAATCAGCGCATGAACTCTTATTTGAAAGAAACAGCAGCCATTTAGAAAAGGGAGAGCAAATGAATGTAATTAAAACTTAATCAACGAGTTAATTAAAGCAGTTCTTTTGGCCAAAAGAGAATAAACGCACAAAAAAGCAAAGATGACGGTGAGTTCAGTTACCAAATCGTTACCTGAGTAACTTTGTCCAATTGGAGTTTATTCGTCACTTATTCAATAGTTTGCGTAATTTTGCATAGCACCGGATAACTCTAAGTAAACTAAATTTGTAATTAAAAAATTAGAGTTATGGCAAGAAGCACATTCAAGGTTCTATTCTACCTCAAAAAGAATAATTTGAAAGATGGCAAAGCTCCTGTAATGGGAAGGATTACAGTCAATAGAACCATCTCACAGTTTAGCTGTAAGCTAAACATCAAACCCGAGCTTTGGGACACCAAAGCAAACCGAGCATCGGGCAAAAGTCTCGATGCACAGAAAATCAATCAGAAGTTAGACAACATCAAAACTCAAATCGGTAAGCAATACCAAAGTATCTGCGACAAAGATAATTTTGTTTCTGCTGAAAAAGTTAAAAACGCTTATCTGGGATTTGGGGATGAGTTCCGTACCTTCTTTTCCATTGCCGATGAGTTCTACGAGCAGTACAGCAGACGTGTAGGCAAGGATAGAACCGAAGGTTCATACGAGCAACTAATTATCAACCGCAGGCGAGTAGAGATGTTTCTTCGGGATAGATACAATCTTTCTGATATCCCGATTAAAGAAATAGAACCACAATTTATCGAGGACTATTATACCTATTTACTCGAAGAACGAAAGCTGGCAGGTAGTACTTTACTAATCGCGATCACCAAACTTAAGCAAATCATGCTTATTGCTCAACGTAAAGGATATATACACATTAATCCTTTTGCTGCTTTCCGTTTCAAAGCTCAGACCAGAGATAGAGGATATTTGACAGAAGATGAACTCAAACGTTTTATGACTGTGGAACTCAGGAGATATAAGCAACGTCAGATACGAGATATTTTTGTCTTTTGTGCTTTCACCGGTTTAGCTTATGCCGATGTTAGAAAGTTGACTTTTGATGACATTCAAACCTCATTTGATGGCGAATTGTGGCTGATAGCCAAACGCAAGAAAACTAATGCTACCTTTCATGTAAAGTTATTACCAGTCGCAAAACAATTAATAGAACAATACCACAAAGTAGCCAAAAGTAACTTTGTCTTTCCAGTACCTAGCAATGCTGAAAATATGAATCGTTGTCTTCGCAGAATTGCTAAACAATGTGGTATTACTAAGCGAATTAGCTCGCACGTAGCTCGGCACACAATGGCAACGACGGTGTGCCTCTCGCAAGGTGTACCCATCGAAACAGTCTCTCAGATGCTCGGGCACAGTTGCATCACCACGACACAAATCTACGCTAAAATCACCAATGACAAGATAAGTAAAGACATGGCGGTGTTGACAGATAAAATCGGTAACACCTATCAGATAGATACCGACAGGCCCCAATCTGATTTTCGGAATATCGGAAAGGCAGGTAAGAGACAGAGGGCTCTTTTGCCAGAGAGAAAGAGATAATTATTATTCATTAGCTGAGGATTATCATGCTAGAATATCTTTCCATAAATAGAATAGAGGTAAATTTACCTCTATTCTATTATAGTTTTCTAATATAAATGCTATCTTTGAGGTAAATTTACCTCTAAAGAAATGATAAACGACATTCTAAATAAAAGTTTTTCACACGAAGGTTCCTCTTTGGATGATCTTTTTACAAAAAGACTTGAGTCCACAGGACTAACCAAAACTCAATTTGAGAAGCTCTCAGGTATGCAAAGAAGAAGCTTGGATGCTATTTTATATAAAACATCCAAACAGACGGATATTGTAAATCTATTAAAGGTTGGCGAATTTCTGGAAATAGATTTTGAAGAGTTATTCGTATTACATTTTAAAGATAGACCTAGAGAAGAGATTGGAGAACTTCAAGACGCGATGGACATAACCTTTGTTAATAAATTTTTTGATTTAAAGACATTGTCAATATTAGGCTTTATAAAAAAAGATGAATCTTTAGATGAATTAAAAAAACGGATTTGTAACTATTTTGATATTGATTCCATATATGAATATGACCGTGAACTGAATGAAGCTCTGTATAGTAGGACTAAGAAATCATTCAGTGACAAAATGAAGGATTTTTGGATTAAATCCACCTACAAATATTTTGAAATCATCAACAATCCCAACGAATATTCCCGGGAGAGGTTAATTGAATTAATACCCAAAATCAAACCTTACACTAAAAATGTTGAATCAGGGCTTCTAACCATTTTCCAGGCATTATATAATATCGGTGTAACAGTTGTATTTCAGCCAATGTTACCAAAAACTCAAATTCGAGGAGCAACATTTGTAATTAATGATAAACCATGCATTGTAATAACGGATTTTAATAAGAATTATGGTACGATTTGGTTTTCCTTAATACATGAACTCCATCATGTTTTATTTGATTATGATATAATAAGGGATTTACATTATCATCTGACAGGAGAGCCTGATTTATTTTTATTACAAGAGGATCAGGCTAATGAATTTGCTTCCGAGTATTTATTATCATCTGACAGGATGCGGTATATTGAAAAAATGATTCATAATAAAGTCATGGTTGAACGTTTTGCAAAAGAATGCCAGATCCATCCTAGCATAATATATACACAATACCAATGGAGACAATCCTTTTTAGGAAAAAATTACTGGGGTGCATTCAAAGAGTATATGCCTAATATCGATAATGTTACCAAGAAACTGAATGTTGCAAACTGGGATATTGAAACAATCAAAGAAGCAGCCCAGAAAATAAAAGAATTATTAACAGTATAAAAATCATTTGAATGGATAAGAATAAGATAGACCTAGTCGGGCGTAAGCTTTCAGAACAAGACATAGAAAGATTGTCTATATTACAAAAATCGGAAGAGATAAAAGGGCAACAGCTTTCCATTAATATAGACCTTGATGTTGTCATAGAAAATCAGGCGGAAAAGTTACTTAGCAAAAAAATAGACGATCCTATTCAGAAATTTCAGCTCTATTATCATGGCTTAACCAAGCTACTTAGGGATAACCTCCCTAAAGGAAAAGAATTTAAGAAAGTCAGGGATATTATATATGACGAAAAGAACATACTTATAAATAGAGGGGCAAAGAAAAACGAGAAGGGAATTAGAGGCAGTGATGGAAGAATGGCATATATAGAAGATATTGAAGAAGCTATTAAAATTATTGCAGACTGGACTAGCCGTAAAGGTTCCCCGGCTGAACTGTTTATGGCATTCTGGGATAAAAATGCAGAGCTGGGATATGGTCATCAAGATTAGGAAATGATTAATAAGAATTTATAATGATTGATATTACACCTGTCTATCGTTCATTCTCAATGTTTCCGAATAATATAAATACATATGTTTCACATCCATATTTTGGAAATAGCAAGGCTATAGAAATTGGTATATTTAATGAACATAGATTTAGTTATATGAAGCATAAAGATATTGAAGAAATATTTTGTCTTGATGGAGACTTTATGTCTTGGGTTAGGCAAAGAATAGACGGCTCCACCATTGCTTTGGAATCGGAACATACCGGAGGAATAGACAAATCGTTGAAATACTATTCATTATTGGAAAATATATATTTTACTGGTTCTTTATTTAGGAATAACAATGTCAAATGGAGAAACCAATAACATTCACACTATGAAAGAGAACGAAGAGGATATGGTTATTCAAGATTTAACTGAATTTCTAGGAGATTATCCATTATATAAAGAATACGAAGCAATTACAAATTACCAGAGAGGGCCGGAAGGATATACAGAGCCTTTCGATTTGCACGGGCAAACATTCAATTATCTCTGTCCTAATGAGAAAAAGCTCAAAGTATTTGAACTTAACATAACTACTGAATATGGTGAATATTGGAAAGATACATCCTGTTCAGAGACAATTCCATCGGAATTTTTAGATAACGATGGTAAATTGGATTTTATCCATTATTATGAAGGGAAATGTACAACTTGTAAAGAGTGTAATGTAAGCTTCTTACTCCATATTTATACTAAAGAAGCAATACCGCAGGAAAAAGTAAAAACTATTTGGACAAATCCGAAAAAGGACTCGTTCTATAATAAACACATTAGTATTTATATAGAAAAAGTCGGAGAATACCCCAAGAAAGAAGCTCAGGTATCCAAAGAATTTACGAAATATTTTGATAGGGAATCTTGTAACTGGTATTTTAAAGCTAAAAAATTATCTTATGAAAATATGGGCATTGGAGCATTTGCCTATTATAGAAGAATTATTGAAAAGGAACTCATACGTTTTATGACAGATATATCCAGTCTGAAGGGTTCTTCAGAGGAATTAAAAAAACTTATAGATGAATATGAAAGGACAAATAAAGTCCATTTATTATATGAAAACACATATAAATACCTTCCTCCATCACTACAAGGATTAGGGAAGAATCCTTTAAAATTACTGTATCAGCAGACTTCTCAGGGTTTACATAATCTATCCGACGAAGAATGCATGAATCGTTCAAAACGAATAGATTCTCTTTTAGAATTTGTGGTCAAAAAAATTAATGAAGAGATGCATGAAGTAAAAGAAATAAGAAATTTGCTTAAAGACCTAAAATAAAGAACGGTATTGTAAAATAGATACTAATAATAAAAACAGTAATAGATGGAATGGATAAAAAAGATATGGAAAGACCCTGTCGGTAGTAAAGTGATTTCAGTAGGCATAATAGCGGCTATTGGCTTTTGTGCATCTAAGTCAATGCCAGTAGTAAAAGAGTTTTTTCTGCAATCTATTCCATTATGGACTGTTTTGGTCTTTATATTAATGACTTATCTATTTACAAAAGTGGTTAGTTATTATAAATATAAAGGCGCTAAAGAGGTAGCAGAAAATAAGCATTCAGTAAAAACACAAAATAAAGCATGGCAGGATAGGAAAAATCTTATCTGGAAAGCTTTTATAGGGTTAGGCGATAAAGATTTGACCTTGTTAATGAATCTATATAATTTAGCTCCCATTGACCCTGAAAATGAGCATACAAGAATGATATCCCAGTCAGAACATCGTATCTATGATTCTATTATTGAAAAAACAAATATACCAGTAGCGTCAGCATACCAACGGACTTATATGGCTTGTATTACATTAGAGTATATCGGTGATAAAGTACATTATACATTTGATCAATATTTTTATAGTTTGTTGATGTATTATGCTAGTTCTGGACAGAAACAAAAATTATAAATCAAGTAATAATAAAATTGATCAGGTTTAAATGTAATTTATGAATATCAGTCGACTTTATTAAGAACCTAAATAATTATAATTAATTATCCAGTTAAATAATGGTCGCGTCGGCCGCTTTGTTGCAGGAGAAAGTCACTTCTTACAAGGTAAACTAGTCAAGCCCGAAGCCCTACGGGTCGGAAACGAAAATCTCCATCCTACGGATAGTATTTTCGCTCCGAGGCTTGCCTGTTTCCCTGCTCAAAGTGTAAAGGGGTATCCTGCAACGAAAACGACCGACCCGACGATGACGCATATCTTCAAAAGCAAACAAGCATCCCTGATTAACATCAAGAATGCTTGTTTTCATTTTATGAGTAAGTGGCAACTTCAACTCCCTCTCCTTTGAATCTGCATATCAAAAAGGCAATTCGGGTGATTGGTAATTGTTATGCAATACCTCTTGAAGTTCTTTCTCGGGATAAAGTATCTTCCCTCCAATGGTTGTATAACAGATCATTCGCTTATCACGCAAGGTCTGAAGCGTTCGAGGCGAGATATGAAGATATTCCATGACTTCCTCCCCACTCAGATAACGTTCGTCTGCCAATGTCGGGCGATGCTTGTCTCTAACATCCTGCACATCCTCGATGGATTGCTCTATCTGCTCCAAAAGTTCTTTGAACTCCTCGGACTCGTAATTGATAAATTTGTCCATAGCTATTTGATTTTATGCTTTATATCAGCTTTATATCAGTTTTTAGCAATTCTGAAATATCCTCTTCCTTGTAATAGACCTTACCACCTAACATTGCAAATGGTATCTTTCCATTATTCCGCCAAGTCTGCAAAGTGCGTTTCGAGATGCTCAAAACACGGCAGACATCTGCCGAATCCATTCATCCGTCTCTGGGATTGGAACAATAGACGGCTCTTAATGCAGCCATATCAGAGGTTAATCTATTGATCTGTCGTTTCAACAGTTCCCATGTATGTAAATCAATACAAACTATCTCCATAATGATTCAGCTTAGTTGTTATTTTTTCGTTTTACTCTTTATCGTTGTTAAATGTACTTGCCAGAGAACGCTTTAGACCCTCATTGGCAGCACGAGTTATCAACTCTTTGTTTTGCAACAAGTGATCCGCAAGAATATTTGACAACAGCATAGTCGGGGTGATCTCTGGCACGATGTGTTGCAACGAGGCGACAAGCATTTGGAGCTTCTCTTTCATCCGAACATCGATATACACCGGAGTATAATCTTTGATTTTCCGTGTTGTCAAAAATCGATTGGTATACTCTTCCTCGTCTTTCTTGCGAGAGGGCTTTGCCTTGGCAGAATTTGGCATTCATGTGCTATTGTCAAACATATCGGATATATTTGGTTTCTCATCTACTGTTTTATCTTTTTCAATATCTTCACTCATAAGTTATTTGTTTTAAATGTTATAACTATGCCTGATAATACTTATATCTGTATTAGGCTTGTTTGTTTAGAATAATCAAACAACTCAAACATCCCTGATACGATTAGACTTGCCCATGATTCTGCATCTTCCGAAAGAATAAGCTATATACGACTTTGTATATCGCTGTTTCCGAACGCAAGTGCAAGTATACTTCATTCTCAAGCCCTGCGCTGTGAGCATAACAGCTTTACCTAACAGGTTAGGCTTGTATGGTATTTATTATAAATATGTTATAGTTTATATGTGTACTCGGAAAGGAGTAATTGGGGAATAGAGGTCAATCGGCTGTTTTATGTTAAGGTGTTCTATATGAGCAGATAGTGTCAGCTTGGGGAGAAGCGTAAGTATTTATAGGAAATATAGCCTGATAATATTTTTTAACTATTCGAGGTTAGATTTGTTTAGTTCATCTATCAGACTGTCTATATTTTCAAGCCCGAATATCTGTTCCCGCTTGTTGCGGTTACGGCAGTTGAGTAATTGTTGCATACCGATATAGTGTTTGTTATCACCATACCTTTCTTTGTTGCCTTCTGTGCGAAAAGATATAAAGTCTTTATTGCCATCGGCAACCGACACCCATGTATTTTTGATGTACTTGTGTTCGCTCAGTTGTTCTAGGAGATAGACCAATGTCTTTTGGTTGGTTACTTGTAGGGGTTCGGGGAGTTTTCCCGAAAGAAGTTTCTTTAGTTCAGATACTTTTATTTTTGAACGAAACAATTTGATAGACTCTATACAGTCAGCTAATAGTGCGTATTGTTCTTTGCTAAGTTTGGGTTGGTAAGAACGTTTGGTAGATTTGGGTTTAACTGTTGCCTTAGTTTCCTTGGCAATAGTAGTTTCCTGTATAGGTGCCTTTTCTTGAATAACCTCTACTTTAGGTTTTAGAAGAAGCTTCTCATATTTGATGCACAAGCGTTCCAAGCTTACGAGGTCTACCAATTCTCTGAAATAGGGCAAATCAATTTTACTTAACTCTGTGGTATAGTTGCTTGAGGTTATCGTAGCTATCGGTTTTACAAATGTACGATACTGATGATAAACATCTTTGCTTATCTCATCATAAAAGTCACTGTACCAGAGATAGTCTTCCCGTTCATCACGAAGATATTTGGGTAAGCTTGCCAGAGGAGGATTGTTGCGGATGATATCCAATACTTTGCTTTTATAATGGAGTATTTCCGTCTCAGTAAGTTGCGGTTGTGAGACCATACCAAGTGCTGTTTCATAGTTGATAGCAACAAAGTCATTGAGACTCTGCTGTACAGCCCGAAATACTTCGGGAACATTACTATCATAATCTATGTCTTGTTCACCAGTATACATGTACTAAAGATAGTAATATTACCAATAGGAGCAACAAGAGTGACTCAAATTTGTCAGGCTGTATGGCAAATAAATGCATCTCAGAGCAAAGCTATACACCTCATATTGTCAATGGTATAACTATCAAATTAACAATCTATATTTGCCCAAGTATCCATGTCGGATACATCTAATTTATACAACGATATGAGAAATCTAGTCCACTTTCTACCATTCATTTGCTCCGGTTACCCTTGAAGAGCAATAGGCAATACACCAACTGTATTGCGACATCGGAAGTATCCGATAATGCACTCTCTTCGAAGTGAAAATGTTGCCACCGATTCAAAAAATAAAGAGACTACCACCTCTTTATTTTTTTCTCGTCGTCAAAGGAGCAAGGTAATCGCACGGGTAACCCAAAATTCGACTAACGTCTCTTTGGGCTACGTCCGTGCATACCTTGCCCTTGCAGGGGGCTCAGCCCCGAACAGTCCGCTCCCGATGGTCACTTGACTGCCGTGGCTGTGGAGCAATCCTGCACTTCATCTCCCGATGGTCGCTTCTGTTTCGGCTTGCCTGAGTGTTTGGAGACACTCAGATTTCCATAACCTTAAAATGAAATGTTATGGAGAATGAAAATAAATTGCGGGCGGAGGCTCTCCGCGGTCGTCCGAAGAAAGAAAAAGTGAAACTTTCTATTTCGATTAATCTGAAATTGACCGAAGAAGATTTTAAAACCGTGAAGGAAAAAGCAGAGAAATTGGGAATGAAAGCAACTCAATATGCTCGGGAGATAACGCTCAAAGGAGGAATCAAATCTCGTTTTACAATTGAAGAACTTGACTTGATACGAAAGCTAAGTGGTATGGGGAATAATCTAAATCAGATAGCCAGACAGGCTAACAAATCGGGTTTTGCTCAAGTTAGTGTAGAGATAGTAAATATTGCACTTCAAATCAAACAGTTATTAGATGATCGCTAAAAATATCAAAGGAAAATCATTCAAAGGCTGTGTCAATTATGTGATGAATGACACAGCCGAATTGCTTGAAGCCGATGGAGTATGGGCGGATAGTACCAAAGATATGATCCGCAGTTTTGCTATGCAACGCTCGGGACGAAAAGAGATAAAGCAACCTGTTGGCCATATTCCAATATCCTTTTCTCCCGAAGATAAAGGAAAAATAACCAATGATTTTATGCTCCAACTAGCCAAAGAATATATGCAGGAAATGGGAATCAAAAATACGCAATATATCATTGTCCGACATCACAATACGGATAATGCCCACCTGCATATTGTGTATAATCGTATCAATAATGATTTGAATTTGATTTCAGTCAATCACGATTATAAACGAAACATCAAGACTTGTAAGAAACTAAAGGACAAATATAATCTGACTTATGGCAAAGGAAAAGAGAAGGTAAATCGAGAAAAGCTAGATAATCCCGATAAGGTAAAGTATTATATTTACGATGCTATAAAGTCCGTCTTGTCCACTTGCAAGCATCCTGCAGATTTACGATTCGCTCTTCAAAAATTCAATATTGAGATTGATTACAAATTCAAACGAACGACCAGAGAGATTGAAGGAGTATCGTTTCGATACGACAATATTGCTTTCAAAGGCTCGGATATTGATCGGAAATTTAGTTTCGGAAATCTAAAAAAAGAGTTTGATAAGAATATTGAAGAAGCGAAGAAACGAGGTCGAGAGGAATTTCTGCGAGAACAGGCCGAACAAAAAGCTAAACACGAAGTACAGAAAAAGACAGAAATCCAACCTATATCCGTTAAACGAAATCTTGTTGTTTTGGGTGTTGAGCTATCAGACGAACAGGAAAAAGTATTGAGAGAAGGCGGTATTATCTTTGTTGAAAACATGATTCATCCCAATGACAACACTAAATTTTCTGCATATGCATTTGCCAATGATGATAAGGACAATATCTCATTTAGCAATAAAAACCCAGAAGAGTCCATAAAATATGGTAAATATGAGATGCGACTCAGAGATAAGATTTTGATAGAAAAGGGCTTTATAACTAAAGCTAAAGTGAAATGGTATGATGGTAGATTCGCTCATCCATATCTGTGGAAAGCCAATAAGTTTGATGCAGATTATAAAGAATCATGGGGTGATCCGAGAGTAGTAGAAGCTAAAGAGGAGGAAAAGAGGAAGCAAATCATAACACCTATAATAAAGAAGGATAAAGGAATGAAAATGTAAAACATTAAGAACATGACAGTATTTGGCAGTTATCAATTTTATTTTTGTCGGAGCAAATAATAGCAACAGCCCTTTTACTCGCCTCCGAAAATATTTACATATATTTGCCATCGGCAACGATAGGTTTTGCTAATGTATATTTGAAGAAGCGTAAAGTTTCGTCCTTTGTTTAGAAAATCGCCAATTGACTAATGTAGCAAGGATAAACATGATGTTCCTGTTTGATGATTGTACCTTTTGTACAGCATATCAGGCGTGGGCTGTTGTTTATTTGCTACAAGGTGTTTGGCGATACCTCTAAACAAAATAGGCATACAGTGCCACGCTTTTTCTTTAGTTTAGAACTTATTTGTAACTAAAATAATAGATATGATAAATACAAAACTAAATGCTCTTTTTCAATGCTGGAAAGATGGAATGATGCAGAATGGTGATCATGGATTTTGTGAAGATGGACTGATTTACCGTAATGGAAAAGAAAGTTTATTGTGGCAGAACTCTAAAAGAAAAATATTGTTTCTGCTCAAAGAAAACAACGACAACGATGGACAAGATGTTCGAGAATGGACAGGTTCTATCAATGGGTATTCTCCCAATGGGTTATTTTATAATCGATTATCGGCTTGGCTATATGGGTTGACCAATTATACAGACACTAGCTATCCTGCTATTGAAGAAGCCTTTGATGCGAAGAATCAGATGAAAGCATTATCTGAATACTCCTATGCTTATGTGAACGTGAAGAAGAAATCGGGTGGTGCTACTGCTGACGATAGTATTGTATATGATTTTGGTAAGCGGTATGCACATTATTTACGTCAAGAATTGGATATTTTATCTCCCAATATTATTGTTTGTGGGGGGCAAGTAGTATTTAATGTTGCTACAGATATAATCTATAAAGAACTTACATTCATTCAGAAGAATAGTTGGGTATATTATAATAAAGAAAATAACATAGTATTAATAAATAGTTTTCATCCTACAGCTCGCAAATCGAATGAGGAGATGTATGAGTGGATGATGGAAAATATAGTAAAGATGTAGAAAAATATGAAAAGCGTAAATGATATAGCAAAAGAACTAGATATTGAGGCTTATAAAGTCCAATCTTATGTATCCTCCGTTTATAATATATGCATCCTATCTTGCGATTTTAATTCACCAAATATAACTAACGAGCAATATAATGATATAAAAGAACATATTGCAGAGTTTAACGAAGGAGTATCACCCATCTCTTTGTCTCAACTTGCAAAAGAACTGTTTGTTGGAACCCTAACCTTAAGCCGTTTTTTCACAAAAAATAAATTGTCAATATCATACGATGATGTTGAACAATCTATCCCTATGAGATTCTATGAGTTGGCTAAAGAAAAGTTTTCGAATCAAAAAGAAAGAATAGTAAATTATAACATTTCGTTTATTGATTTAATCAAGTTCGATATTATTGAGTATTGGACTGAAATTTTTAGAACAAAATTTCCCAAATGGGAAAACGATTATGACAGGATGCTTTTCCCTAAAATACCACTAAATAAATTAGAAAAAATCAGGATATTATATCCATTTATAAAAGAAAAAATATACTATATTAGAGGAATATCGAATAATCTACAAAATGTATTTATAATTACATCAATAGGGTTTTATGAAATAAGAAAAGAGCAATTTATTTGGTTTAAAACATGGAAAGAGCTTACTCATTCCAGTTTTTTTGATGATGATTTTTATTTTTTCTCTAGTGATGATGACCCAAATCATATCTACTCAAATTGTGTATTTGATCAGCTGGATAAAGAAGATAACGCTATAATGGCTAAATTATTTAGCGATATTAAAACGTATATATTACTTGTTGATTTATACACTACTAATACCAATGAATTTATGTTTAAATCAGAGTCTTATCAATCTATGGGAGATAAGGATGCTGCTGCAATAATATACTTAAGAGCGAAATATTACTACGAGCAAGAAAAAGATGTACAAAGAGCCTTATTCGAATTAGGAAAAGTTGTCATGCCAGATAATGCGATCAAAGACAATTTATACTTAGATATATTTGCTATAAGAGCAGACCTCTATGAATCAATAGGAAAAATAAAGGAAAGCAGAAATAACAGAATTCTGGCATTTTCGAGAAATAACTATGAGAGTAAAGTTGCATTAGATAAAGTGGATAAAGAATATGTTCAAGTATTATCCGAATTGCCGCAGAAAGATAATAGTGCAATTATATTTGTTGATGATCTTAGTTATTGTATTGATGAAAATAATAATCAGATTGTTGATTCTATCTCTATTTTTGACATCCATAATATACCCCCTCAATTTAGATTTAAACCAAACCATCCTATTAAGAATAGGTTGTATATAAGACAAGGAATCAATGATTTTTTTTATGTTCCATATGTAATGCCTGAAAACTCTTTTATTGAAAGGATAAAAGAATTCTGTTATTTACTTATTTGTTTAGGAGCTACGCAAATAAATGTGAAATCAATAGCAGGAAAGAAGGTATCTGAATTTTCGACTAAAGAATTAAATGTAGACGGCTCAGCATCTGCTAAATTTAATAAAGGAAATGTAAGCCAAGATATCAAGAATGAAAAGGAATCTATACAAAATGAAAAGGTTGAGTGGGAGTATACAATAACAGCTAGATCTCGAAAAGAGCCTTATATCCCAGAAGATTTATTTTGGTATCGTACCGATTGGGAAAGACTATATAATGAACGAATGATTGGCACTCTTGAATCATACGAAAGATTAAAAAATACAATGACAACGAGTTTTACTACAACTGATTTACTTAATATTCATGCAGATATGGAAATTATTTTATTTAAGGCTGAAGCAACAATGAATAAAAAAATAAAAAGAGACTACAAAGAAGAGGTAATCTCGGAATGGGTAATAAATTACAAATTTGAACCGCTAAGTATTTCACCGTATAAGATAGATTGATCTTCAATTTATAAAATGTTTATTTCCTACTGACAGCTCTTGGCAACAAGGGCTGTTATTTTTGCCATATCATTCATTAAAAACCAAAACAGAATGTTATGGAAAAAATTAAAGTATCCGAAATTAGAAAAGAATTGATTTGGAAATTCGGAAAGAATCGAATCTCTGTAAACACGAACAAAGACGAACTTTTCATTACAGTGTCACGAAGTACATTTTTTGCAAATATTCCCGTTTGTACCATCGTTGAAAAACTAAAAGAGAATTCAGACCTGTCGATTTCCGAAGCTGGCTCTGCATTTATCCTAACTTATAACAATGAGCAAAAAAGTCTGAGTATAAAAGACAACAAAGTTTATTTGTTAAACATGGTGGATGACTCGGGTATTCAAATAGAGATTGTATAATGAATAAGAAGAAAAATATAGCAAGTTGGATATCCATTGTGATATGCTTTGTATCGTACTCTATTCCTGCCATATTTGCTCTTGCAAGTTTTGCTGTATTAAAAGAATCGATGGGTTTTATTGGAGCTTTACTCGCTGTGATTATTGGCGGATTTACTCTGTTTTATATCACATATATCATTGTAAAATACATCATTTATTTTATCATCAAATAGTATCTTATGAAAGGAATTATTACATTTATCGTATTTTGCGTAGTCCTGGCAGGCGGTTCAGCAATTCTCTTTTTCATACCTATGCTTCTATTAATTCTATTAGAAGGGAGTGGTGCAACAACAGCTACAACGCCTCTTGAACTTGAATGGTATTGGATTGCGGGTATTATAATTTATTTTATACTAAGTTTAAAACTGATTTACAAAGCGAGCAAATTATTAACTAATAAGATTTTTGAATTTTTCAAAATAGATTGACCGTATGAACTTTAAATATAAATTCTGCATTTGGTTAGTAGATACTTTATTGTTAAATAAGCAAGGGCTAGCCATTGACGAAATTAAACATAAATGGAGAATTTCTTCTTACAATCCCGATGGAGGTTTGTTAACCGAGCGAAGTTTCCACCGTTACAGAAACGAAACAGAATCGCTCTTCAACATTGATATTGTATGTGAAAAAAATAATGGCGGAGTCTACAAAATTGCCTCAACCGAAGAATTGGATAAAAATACAGCTATACAATGGTTACTAAGTGGTTTACGCATCTCTAGTTTAGGCGAACTATGTCAAAAACATCAGAATCTTATTTTAGAGAGTGTGCCTTTGGGGGTAGAAAGAATTCAAATTATAATGGATAGTATAGAGCAGAATAAATCTTTAAATTTGACATATAAGTCACACTATAAAGCATCAAAGAATTATACCTTTCAACCTGTCTTTATCCGTCTGTTTAAGCAACGTTGGTATGTAATTGGTGTAGATATAGAACAGAATAGGTGTACGACATTCGCTCTTGAAAGAATTCTTGACGCGTCTATTATAGAAGATCAACATAAATTACCGAAAGAATTGAAACGAACTCTTAACCCTAATACATATTTTGCTCATTGTTACGGTATAATCCGTCAGTATGATCCTATCTCAATCCGATTTAGGGCTTTCTTTCCTCAGAATTTATACCTAACAGATGTACCAATGCATGAGTCTCAGGAATTGATCAATGAAACAGAAGATTATACTGATTTCGAAATATTTGTCAGACCCACTTATGACCTTAAACAAGAGTTCTTATGGAATAGAGATAAACTAGCTGTATTATCACCTGAGTCGTTCCGTTTAGATATGATTAAGGTTCTAGAAGCAACACTAAACGGATATAAAACAGGAGAGAGCTTTGCGATAGACGAATAAAAGAGGAAAGGTTGTTAGTTTTCAAATATTCCTTTGTGAAAAAACAGAATAGAAAATATAATTTTTACCTTTGTAATCGTTATCTGGCACTATGCAAAGTAACGAAAATTTCAGTCAAAAGAACCGTTACCAAATCGTTACCTCTCTTAAATCCACTCTTTGTAATCGACTGATAAAGAGTTTATAAATTCAATAATACTGCTATCTGAAAGAAATAGCCGATTCGTGCGGAATTACAAAGAAGCTTAGCACGCACGTAGCCCGACATACAGCGGCAACGATTGTATTTTTAGCGAATAAAGTATCATTGGAGAATGTTGCTAAAATACTCGGGCACTCAAGTGTGAGAACTACGCAACACTATGCGAAAGTGTTGGATAGCTCTATTATGAGGGATATTCAGGAAGTAGATAAGAAATTTTCGATCTAAGCTTCTTTTCTTTCATCTGAACACAAATGTATATCAAGAGAATAATTCAGCAAGGTCACGCTCTACGAGTTTGATTAAATAATCTTCCTTTCTACGAAAGAGTATTATTTATCAAAACCTTGCTTTTATTATTCTCTTTTTAATTGGGTGGTTTATCAGTTGAAAAGGAAAATAATATTCAATTATATGCTTTCAAAAAAATATTTCTCTACCAAATTATCATATTATTTTGCAGTGAACCTCATCACGATACATTTCTTATCATATAAAGAATAACAGGAAAGCATGAGCCGTGAAGCGACAAATATTTATATATTTGTAAAAAAATAACGGCTATGAGTAATTCTGCTATCACAAAAACATATTCCAATTTAATATTATCTTGCTATACCGATAATGCAAAAAAATATTCACATTACGTAAAATTTCACTCATTAGTATATGTCGTGTCGGGGGAGCTGTTATTACAAGAAAAAGGGAAAAAAATCAGCATCAGAAAAGGAGAGTGTGTTTTTATACGTCGGGATCATCGCATCAAGATGTGTAAGCAACCTTTAGGGGAAGAGCAATTTCAAGCAATTTGGTTTACATTTCGTCGAAATTCTTTGAGAAATTTCTTTAATAAATTAGATATAAATACTATTCCAAAAGTTTCAGAGCCTTATGAGGTAAGTACTATGGAAATAGCGGCAAGACCTGAATTTATCAGTTTATTTAATTCTCTTACACCTTACCTCGACAGTAATATTGAGCCTACAGAAGATGTGTTAAATCTCAAAGAACAAGAAGGACTGCTTGCACTTCTCAATATGGATAAAAGATTTTACTCTACATTATTTGATTTTACAGAACCGTGGAAGATTGATATTATAGAGTTCTTAAATGAGAATTATATGTATGAGCTTTCAATCGAAGAAATTGCCGAATTTACAGGACGTAGTTTAGCTAGCTTCAAGAGGGATTTTTCCAAATTGAGTGATTTGCCACCCCAAAAATGGTTAATCAAAAAAAGATTGGAAGTTGCCTATAATAAGATAAAAGAGGATGGTCGAAAACCATCGGATGTTTATATAGAGGTTGGTTTTAAGAATAGAACGCATTTTTATAATGCTTTTAAAAGACAATACGGAGTTTCTCCTGGAAACTAGCAACCTGAGCTTTTGAGCGACAATATTAGAGCCGTAGGACGACAGCGTCCTACGGCTTTTGCTTTAATTTTGCATAGTTCTAACTATGTATTACTTATGATCCATAGGTAATATGATAAGAAATAAAGCAATGAAGAAAATAATATTAATCGCTCTGCTTTTGGGCACAATAGTGAATTTGATTATGGCACAACATCAACATCATGAGGGCTGCATTCACTCTAAAGGGTATGCTGCAATGGATAGTGAAGGTAAAATGATCCCTTATACTTTTGAACGTAAACCTGTCGGGGATAATGATATTTTAATTGAAATACTTTACTGTGGTGTTTGTCATAGTGATATACACTATGTATTCAATCACTGGGAACGTTCGGTATATCCATGTCTTCCCGGACATGAGATAATCGGAAAAGTCACACAAACAGGTAAGAATATAGACAAATTCAAAGTTGGAGATAACGTAGGGGTTGGCTGTATGGTAAATGCATGCGGAGAATGTGATATGTGTAAATCAGGTCAGGAACAATTTTGCCAGAATGGAAAAACCGTTTATACATACAACTCTGTGGATTGGGAAGATAATGGCAAAAATACGCTCGGTGGTTATTCCAATAATATTGTAGTAAATAAAGATTTTGTAGTTAGGATACCTGAAGGTGCGCCATTGGATAAGATTGCTCCCATATTATGTGCCGGAATAACAACTTACAGTCCTTTGAAAGCTGCGGGAGTGAAGAAAGGGGATAAAGTCGCTATTGCAGGTTTTGGAGGACTTGGGCATATGGCATTGCAATATGCTGTTTCGTTCGGTGCAGAAGTGGTAATTTTTGACCGCACAGAAGAAAAGCGTGAACTTGCAAAGCAATTGGGTGCTGTAAAGTACGTGAATATAAATAATGCCGAAGATATAGCTTCAATACCCAACAACTATTTCGATGTTATTCTTAGCACAATAGGGTCTCATTACGATTTAAGCCTTTACCTGAATAAACTTAAAATGGGAGGCGACCTTGCCATAGTTGGGATTCCTGCCAATTGGGATGCTCCTACTATCAACATTAATAGCCTTCCTTACAATAAAAGAGTGTGGAGATCGCTTATCGGTGGCATTCGTGAAACACAAGAAGTTATAGATTATTCTATTGAACATAATATCTATCCCATGGTAAAAATAATTCCAGTTAATCAGATAAACGAAGCATTCAAAAATGTAATAGATGGTGAAGTACATTTTCGGTATGTAATGGATATGAAAACATTAGAATAAAAAACATGAAACAGAAATTGATAATACTAATGCTTTTACTGCTGACAGGAAGCATAAATCATCAAATTAAAGCCCAGAATATGGAAAGTTTAGATAAGAAACAACAGGCTATGGTAGCCATCTCTGCCAATACTGCAACAGGCAATCAGGAAGCATTAAGGATAGCACTGATTGCGGGACTTGATGCAGGAATGACTATCAATGAAATTAACGAGATACTTATACAGCTTTATGCTTATGCAGGATTTCCCCACAGCCTTACTGCTATCAGTACATTTATGAAAGTAGTTGATGAACGAAAAGTAGAGGGCATTAACGACCTGCAAGGCAAAGACGCATTACCAATAACTGACACACGTGATAAATACGAAAGAGGTAAAGAAACCCTGCAAACCCTTACTCAGCGTGTTGACAGCAAACCGACTGGTGTAAATGCTTTCGCCCCTGCGATTGACGTATTCTTGAAAGAACACCTCTTTGCAGATATTTTCGAGAGGGATATATTGACGCACCAACAAAGAGAACTGGCAACTATCTCTGCATTAACTGCAATGTCAGGAGTAGAACCGATGTTAAATTCCCATATCAACATGGGTAAAAACACAGGGCTTTCCGACAATCAACTGAATCAGATAAAACAGATTGTCAATTCTTCTGCTAATAACGATATTTTCCCTAAAGGGAATCTTGCTTCCCCCGATCAATTTACAGGAACAGTATGGGTCCAATCTCTGGTCAAGCCTGCCGATATTGAAGGGCTTTATTCTGTCGGTCAGGTTACATTTGAGTCGGGAGGGAGAACAAATTGGCATACACATCCGGCAGGGCAGATCCTTCTTGTCACAGAGGGCAGAGGATGGTATCAGGAAAGAGGTAAAGAAGCCGTTGTATTGCAGAAGGGCGATGTATATGTCATTCCCAAAGATATGGAACACTGGCACGGTGCTTCACACGACAGTAAGTTTGTGCATGTAGCAATCTCAAATATGGTTAATGGCGGCAATGTTACTTGGATGTCGCCCGTAACCGAAGAAGAATATAACAGTTTGCTTAAATAGAATCAATCCATTATCTAAAATCAGTAGCAATGAAAACAATACTTTCAATTTTAATGATCTTCTGCATGACAACGAGTTTACAGGCTTGTAGTCCTGACGATTCCCCTGTCAACCCAACAGAGAACAATGGGAATAATAACGGAAAAGAAGATAATAATGATGAAGATAATAATAACAATCAACCAAGCGGTGATATGAAAATTAAAATAAAATTCAAGGATAAAGAACTTATGGCAACATTGACCAATAATGCAACAAGCCGTGCATTTGTTGAGAAACTGCCACTTACATTGCCCATGCTCGATTTGTATTCCCGTGAAATGTGTTATCGCTTTCCCGATGCACTTCCTGCAAACGAAGCATCTACCCGCAGTTATGAAATCGGAGAAATAATCTATTATCCTCCCATGCATAGTTTTGTGATTATGTATGCTCAGAATGGGGAGCGATTCAATATGCAAACAATAGGTCGTGTAGATTCAAATGTAGAAACTTTTAAGAATATAGGTAATATAGATGTAAGATTTGAATTAATAGTAAACGAATAATGGTAAAAGACGAAATAAAAGGGCACATAGCCGCAATCAGCACAAATGTTATTTTCGGTCTAAATATTCCTATAACCAAATCACTACTTTCAAGCTGGATGTCCCCTATGGGGTACACATTGATCCGCATGTTATTTGGGATGAGTATGTTTTGGCTAATCGGATTATTCCAGAAGAAAGAGAAAGTAAGGAAGAAAGATCTGCTGATGATTTTCCTTTGCGGGTTATTGGGACTTGTGGCTACACAAGTCACTTTTGCTGTCAGCTTACAATACACAACCCCTGTCACTTATTCCTTAATTTTAGCACTGAGTCCTATAATCGTGCTGCTTTTATCAGCTTTGTTTCTTCGGGAATCTATAACGAGTTTCAAGATAATCGGCGTTTTATTGGGATTGTCAGGTGCAGCTATCATAATACTACAAGGTGGTGGAAATAATTCCAATAATACAATATTTGGAATATTGATTGCTGTTGTAAGTGTAACATGTTACGCAGGTTATATTATTCTTACACGGAAAATATCAGCAAAATATTCACCAATCACAATGATGAAATGGATGTTTCTTCTGTCTGTAGTAGTTCTGCTTCCGTTCAGTTATTCGGAGTTACCTAAACAACATCTTTTCTCATCTGAGGTAACATTCACGGCTATTTCTGAATTGACATTTGCTCTTTTATTTTCTTCTATAATAGCGTTCTTTTTAATGCCGGTAGCCTTAAAGCGCATAAAAGCTACCACAGCTAGTATATACGTAAATCTTCAACCTCTCGTAGCTTCTTCCATAGCTATTATTATAGGACAAGATTTTTTCAGTTGGGATAAGTTACTCGCTTTAGTACTGGTTATTGCAGGCGTTTATTTAGTAACCCAATCGAATATAATTAGGTCTATAAACAGTTAGTATTGGTAAGTAAAATATATAAGAATAGGACAATCTAACTGCTATCCCACTATAAATATTGCACAAACAGTATTTACATATTAAAAATAGTGGTCATGAATGAATTATTAAAAACGAAGTTATTCGACCTATTGTCTAATACTTCACAAGCTACAAACCAAGAAATGAAAAATGCCTATGGGCACTTTATGGAACAGATAAAAACAACAGTCAGCAGATTCGGAAATAGTTATTGTGAAATCTTTCGGATGCTGAATATTACTCGTATCGAGCTTGTTTCCTTACGGTCGATTCTTCAATACGAGCAGGGGGAAAAATGCAATTGAAAATCTGTATTTACAAAAAGCGATTCTTCTTCTCGATTCGGAAATTGAACTTCTAAAGCTACAAGTTTGGCAACCTCAATCATTATTATCTGAAATATCTCAACCTCAAAAAGTAAAAGTATACTTTATCCCTAAGTCTGAAGGCTTAGGGATTGATAGTATGGGAGAGTTTGCCCTTACACTTGACCTCTCTAAACAATTTCTTGATGAAGGAGGGAAACCTGTTCCTTTCATTCATATCGCTCATACCTTAGAATATGCATTTAATTTTACTTTTGGGAATGCATACAAATCCAAATATAGAATATTCAGCCGTAAACCTTACAACCTAACAAAAGCACTTGATTATTTGAGAAAATTACTTATTCGCGAAAGTAGAGATAAGAAGATTACAAAAAGATGACTTTGTAATCTACTGATATACATAAAACTAAAGAAATGATTTAGGGGAATCCATAGGGATTCCCCTATTTTCTTGTCTCTAATTGTCAGTTCTTTGCTTTACCAATCGATTGGAATTAATCAGAATATTAATTTCAAAAACAAAGAATTATGTATTTAGACAATGAAGACTTCCTATCATGGATGGAGAAACTATTCAAGAAGCTTACAATTATAGGTAGCGACCTAAAAGCAATGATGGCTACAGGGGAAGCATTTAACAATGAAGATAAATTATTGGATAATCAAGATCTTGCCTTTCTTCTCAAAGTGAGTTATCGGACTTTGCAACGTTATCGGGATAGTGGACAACTTCGATATTTCCTAGTCAGGCGAAAAACCTTCTATCGTATGGCTGATGTAAAAGAATTTATTCAATCCTATGCTTCAAAGAAAGAAATTGTAATGTTCAATAAGGGCATAGAAGATGGTAAAACCTTGAAATGATTCTGCATTTACTGATCTAAGCAGAATGAAGCAAAAGGGTGAGGGTTATGTTTAGTCCATCACCCTCCCTAAAGGCTCCGCATTTAGCAGAAACACCCTCGCTCAACCGCATCGGATTGTTTAGCTAAATTGAGCAAGAGGGAACTGGACTATCGTCCTGTTCTCCTCTTGCCCTTCGGGGCAAAGCCTTCG
>POVV01000066.1_pt1 | contig 98733 bp, 88 predicted proteins | sample 1560271 | NCBI WGS metagenome assembly POVV01 (sample SAMN08337232, study PRJNA429181) | Bioreactor metagenome, whole genome shotgun sequencing project. | biome: cows' rumen and soil; feature: anaerobic; isolation source: anaerobic chemostat enrichment culture, galacturonate as sole carbon... | reverse complement strand
TGAATTGGCCGAGCAGATTCAGCAGAAAACGGATAAAGAAGTAAGGATAACTGTTCCGGGACATACCCAGAGAGGGGGATCTCCTTGTGCTTATGACCGTGTAATCGCTACCAGAGTAGGCGCCGCTGCCGCTAAACTGATACTGAATAATGAATATGGTTATATGATAGGAATAAAAGACGGAGAGACAGCTAAGGTTCCTCTTCAGGAGGTGGCAGGCAGATTGAAAACAGTAGATCCGAACTGCAGTCTTATTCGTGAGGCCAGAAGAATTGGAATAAGTTTCGGGGATGACATTCAGGCATGATTGTCTGAAAAAAGATAAACCCATAGAAAAACAGAGGTGTAATTTATGTCGTATACGGCGCTTTACAGAAAATTCCGTCCTACAGCATTTGAAGATGTGAAGGGACAGAATCATATTATTACAACATTACAAAATCAGATCAAAGCTGAGAGAATCGGACATGCCTATCTGTTTTGCGGTACAAGAGGAACAGGTAAAACAACAGTGGCAAAGATATTCGCAAAAGCAGTTAACTGTGAAACGCCAATAAACGGCAGTCCATGTGGTACATGTGCCATGTGCAAGTCTATTGCTGCCGGTACTTCAATGAATGTGATAGAAATTGATGCAGCATCTAATAATGGTGTGGATAACATTCGGGAAATAAGAGAAGAGGTTGCTTACCGTCCCACAGAGGGGCGGTATAAAGTCTATATCATTGATGAAGTGCATATGCTTTCCATAGGGGCCTTTAATGCGCTTTTAAAGACATTGGAGGAACCGCCCGAGTACGTTATTTTTATCCTTGCAACAACTGAAGTGCATAAAATACCCATTACTATTTTATCCCGATGCCAGCATTATGATTTTAAGAGAATCACTATTGATACCATTACAGAGCGTCTAAATGAGCTTATGAAGGCAGAACAGGTAGAGGTGGAGGAAAAGGCAGTTCGTTATGTTGCAAAAGCTGCCGACGGTTCCATGCGTGATGCCCTTAGTCTTTTGGATCAGTGTATCGCTTTCTATTTGGGACAGAAACTGACTTATGATCATGTACTAGAGGTGCTTGGCGCTGTGGATACAGATGTTTTCAGCCAGCTTTTGCGCAGTATTTTAAAGCGGGATGTGCCTAAGGTCCTGGATACCGTAGAGGAACTTGTGATGCAGGGCAGAGAGCTTACACAATTATCTTCAGATTTTACATGGTATCTTCGGAACTTGCTTCTGGTAAAAACATCTGATAATATAGAAGATGTGTTGGATGTATCTACGGAAAATATGCAGCAGCTTAAGGAAGAGGCTCAGATGATAGAGCCGGATATGCTGCTTCGATATATTCGTATTTTTTCTGAGTTGTCAGGACAGCTAAAATATGCTACCCAGAAGAGAATACTCCTTGAGGTTGCGCTGATTAAGCTTTGTACTCCTGCTATGGAGGCAGAACAGGACACTTTGCTGGACCGGATACGTGCAATAGAGGAAAAAATGGAACAAGGTGTTTTTGCACCTCCTGTTTTGGAAAGTGCCGGTTATATGGGGGGAGGGATCCCTGCACAAACGGCAAAGGCACCAAAACCAGAGCTTCCAAATGCTATTCCTGAAGATATTCAGGAAGTAGTTAAGAACTTCAGACCCATTGCAGATGAGGCATCCGGCATGCTTCGTTCTTTTCTTAAGAAAGCACGGTTAAGTCTTGGAGGAGATAACCGGCTGCTTGTGGTTATGCCCAGTGCACTAGAGGCAGAGGTGGTGGGAAAAACAGAGCACAGGCTGGAACTTGAAGATTTAATCGAGAGCCGTATCGGCAAAAAAGTAGAAGTGGAAGTTCGTCAGGTAGAAGAGGGGCGTCATTTTGAGGATACATTTGTAGACATTGAAAAGAAAATAAACATGGAAATAATAGTGGAGGATTAAAGTATGGCAAAAAGAGGCGGTTTTTCAGGCGGCGGTATGCCCGGCAACATGGCTAATCTGATGAAACAGGCGCAGAAGATGCAGCGCCAGATGGAAGAACAGGCAAAAGAACTTGAAACAAAAGAATTTATTGCAGCAGCCGGTGGCGGTGCGGTAGAAGTAACAGTATCCGGTAAGCGTGAGGTAGTGAAGGTGAAACTCCAGGAAGAAGTTGTAGATCCGGAAGATATCGAAATGCTGGAAGATTTAATTGTTGCAGCTACAAATGAAGCCCTTAGAAAAGTGGAAGAAGAATCCAGTTCTGCAATGAATAAACTGACAGGCGGTCTGGGCGGACAAATGCCGGGAATGTTTTAATTACAGGAGTGAAATGCAGTGGATTATTATAGCAATCAAATCAGCAGGCTGATTGAAGAGTTTTCGCGCCTGCCCGGTATAGGTGCAAAATCAGCACAAAGACTTGCTTTCCATATTATCAATATGCCTAAGGATCAAGTGGATAACCTTGCAAAATCTCTTGTTGAGGCGCGTAATAATGTTAGGTATTGTGCCCAGTGCTGTACCCTGACAGATCGTGAACTCTGCCCGATCTGCAGTAATTTGGATCGGGATCAGCAGACCATTATGGTGGTTGAGACGCCAAGAGATTTAGCTGCATATGAAAAAACTGGAAAATATAATGGGGTGTATCATGTACTGCATGGTGCAATATCACCTATGCTTGGTATAGGCCCGGGTGATATTCGCCTGAAGGAGCTGATGGAGCGCCTTCAGGGTGAGGTCAATGAAGTCATTATAGCTACAAATTCCAGTCTGGAGGGTGAAACAACAGCGATGTATATCAGCAAGTTAATTAAACCGGCAGGGATCAAAGTAAGCCGGATCGCCAGCGGAGTACCTGTAGGCGGAGATCTGGAATACATTGATGAGGTTACGCTGCTGAGAGCGCTGGAAGGCAGAACTGCGCTTTAGAGCAGGCGGAGGATGCAGAGTCATGTATAAGAAAAAGGTGACATCTTCGGATGTGGCAAGAAAAGCTGGGGTATCTCAGTCTACCGTTTCTATGATACTGAATAAAAAATACAATGTTTCGTTTTCTAAGGATGTTATACGAAAGGTGGAGGATGCAGCTTCAGAGCTGGGTTATGAATTGCCAAAAAGGAAACGTTATAATGAAAATAAAAGAGAAAAATTACTGGTGGTGTTTTGTCCAAATCTGACGAATCCCTATTATGTAATGCTGCTTCAGGGAATAGAGTCAAGGGCAACAGAGCAGGGATATGGACTGTTTGTCTGCAACACACAGAGAAATCTTGAACTTGAAGAAAGATATCTGAAAATGATGCCTTCTCTCAATCCTCAAGGTGTAATTTATACCTGTAATCCAAGCCGGTGTTTTATGCCTATTGTGGAAGAACTTTCAGCAGATATTCCTTTTGCGGTTATTAACAACCAAAATGAGAAACTAGATGTAGATGCTGTAGAATTAGATAATTCTAAGCTTGGAAGAATTATGGCAAAACATCTTTTGGAACTGGGACACAGACATGTGGCTTATATAGCCCCTCCTCTTACCGTAAGGCAGAAGCAGCGGTCGAAACGAGTGGAGGGGTTTTTGAAAGAATTTATAGATGCAGGTCTGGGAGAACAAGTAATTATTAAGGCAGCAAATGAGAAAATAGACAAAGATATACCGGGAATAGATTCTGAGTACAGGATAGGTTATGACTTAACAAAAGAACTGCTGGAGGAAGATAAAAAGCTGACGGCTATTGTTGGATTAAATGACATGATTGCTTTTGGTATACTAGATGCACTTTATGATGAAAAGTACAAGGTTCCCGGAGATATGTCGGTTATGGGATGTGACAATACACTTTTTGCACGTATGCATAAAATTGAGTTAACAACAATAGAACATTTTGTTATTTATAAAGGCAGAGATGCCTGCGATATTATTATGAAAAAAATAAAAACAAGAGACCGTCAGTATTCAGAAATGGAGCCAATCAGTATTTATCATGTGGAATACGAACCACGTATTGTTACTAGAGGGACTACATCGTATCCAAGAGGTAAAAAAAAGAAAAATTAATTCAATATGTGTGTTTATTATTAATATTTTCGGACTAGAATAAGATCAGACAGCTAAAATGGCATTAGAAATGACTTAAAACATTATTTGTTAAATTAATATCAATAAGGAAAGTCATAATATTAATTAATAATTTGTAATTATTAATTAGTGAAAAGTATTGATAAGTTTCTGAGCTATTGACCCCTATGTTTACAAAGATTATAATCATAACTATAAACAAAGGGATTCTATTTCGAAGGAGGAACAAACAAATGAAGTTTTTTATTGACACAGCAAAAGTAGAAGATATTAAGAAGGCAAATGATATGGGGGTTATTTGTGGAGTGACCACAAACCCTTCATTAATTGCAAAGGAAGGCCGGGTTTTTGAAGAGGTAATTGCAGAAATAGCTTCTATTGTAGATGGTGCAATCAGCGGAGAAGTTAAAGCTACTACTGTTGATGCAGAGGGAATGATTGCAGAAGGAAGAGAAATTGCCAAAATTCATAAAAACATGGTAGTTAAGATTCCGATGACGGTAGAAGGATTAAAAGCCTGCAATGTACTTTCTTCTGAAGGGATTAAGACAAATGTGACATTGATCTTTTCTGCAAATCAGGCATTGCTTGCAGCTAGAGCAGGCGCATCTTATGTATCTCCGTTTTTGGGACGCCTGGATGATATTTCCGTAAGAGGAACAGACTTAATCGCTGAAATTGCACAGATTTTTGAAGTGGCAGGAATAAAAACAGAGATTATCGCAGCAAGTGTGCGTAATCCAATACATGTAACAGACTGTGCTCTCGCAGGCGCAGATATCGCAACAGTACCATATTCTGTAATTGAGCAAATGACTCATCATCCGCTGACAGATGCAGGAATAGAAAAATTTCAGGCAGATTATAGAGCGGTATTCGGCGAATAAATATAATGAAAGACAAAAGGGAATACCCTTTTGAGCAGGAGGAATTTCATGAACAAGTTAGAATTAATGAAGACTGCAAATGAGATCCGCAAAAGTATTGTAACAGCAGTGTACAGTGCTAAATCGGGACATCCGGGCGGTTCTTTATCAGCAGCAGATATTTACACATATCTTTATTTTGAAGAGCTTAATATTGATCCTAAAGATCCGAAAAAACAGGATCGTGACAGATTTGTATTGTCCAAAGGTCATACAGCGCCAGGTCTGTACTCTACTCTGGCTCATAGAGGGTTCTTTCCTGTTGAAGATTTAAAGACACTGCGTCATACCGGTTCATATCTGCAGGGACATCCGGATATGAAACATATTCCTGGTGTGGACATGTCTTCAGGTTCTTTAGGACAAGGAATTTCGGCAGCGGTAGGTATGGCTATAGCAGCACAGATTTCAGGGGACGATTACAGAGTCTATACACTGGTAGGTGACGGAGAACTTCAGGAAGGCCAGGTTTGGGAGGCTTCCATGCTGGCAGCTCACAGAAAGCTTGACAATTTAGTTGTTATCGTAGATAATAACAACCTTCAGATTGATGGTGCGGTTGATGAAGTTAACTCACCTTATCCGATTGATAAAAAATTTGAGTCATTTAACTTCCATGTAATCAACATTGAAGGAAATGATCTGGATCAAATAGATGCCGCATTTAAAGAAGCAAAGACGGTTAAAGGACGCCCTACAGCAATTATAGCGAAGACCATTAAGGGTAAAGGCGTTTCCTTTATGGAAAATCAGGCGGCCTGGCATGGAGCTGCTCCTAATGATGAGCAGTATAAAGTGGCAATGGCTGACTTAGAGAAGGCAGGTGAAGCGTTATGTCAGAAGTAAAGAAAATTGCAACAAGAGAGAGTTATGGTAATGCTTTAACCGAACTTGGAAAAGAACATGATGATGTTTTAGTACTGGACGCTGATCTTGCGGCAGCCACAAAGACAGGTGTATTTAAAAAAGTATTTCCTGAAAGACATATTGATTGTGGTATAGCAGAGTGTAATATGATTGGTGTGGCTGCAGGTCTGGCTGCGGCTGGGAAAGTTCCGTTTGCAAGTTCTTTTGCAATGTTTGCGGCAGGGCGTGCATTTGAACAGGTGAGAAATTCAGTGGGATATCCGCACTTGAATGTGAAAATCGGTGCTACTCATGCAGGGATATCTGTAGGTGAAGATGGGGCCACTCATCAGTGTAATGAAGATATTGCTTTAATGCGTACTATTCCTGGTATGGTAATTATTAACCCTGCAGATGATATAGAAGCTAAAGCAGCGGTAAAAGCAGCATATGACTATCAGGGACCTGTATATATGAGATTTGGAAGACTGGCTGTGCCGGTAATCAATGATCATGCTGATTATAAGTTTGAACTTGGTAAGGGTGTTGTGCTTCGTGAAGGAAAAGACGTTACGATCATAGCAACAGGACTTCCGGTGGCTAACTGCCTTGCAGCAGCAGAAAAGCTCTCAGCAGATGGAATTGAGGCGAAGGTGATTAATATACACACCATTAAACCTTTGGATGAAGCATTAGTCATTGCAGCCGCAAAAGAAACAGGAAAAGTAGTTACCGTTGAGGAACATTCCGTAATTGGAGGACTTGGAAGCGCAGTATGTGATGTACTGGCAGAAAATGCCCCTACGAAAGTAATGAAGATTGGAATTAACGACACCTTTGGTGAATCAGGTCCTGCAGTTGAACTGGTAGAAAAATATGGACTTGGTGTAGAAAGTATTTACAATAGAATAAAAAACTTCTAGAACCAAAAGCCGTGCACTATTTATATAGGGTACGGCTTTAATACTGTCCCTAATGAAATACTTTCAGGGCACAGCATTAAAATATTGTGTTTTCTTAACCGGTCATCTCTGGCTTGTCTCTAATGTACCGCAGTACTTGTCAGTGAAGGTAGTGATCCATCCTTCTTTCGTTCGTGGAACACGAAACAGTGTAACCGGCCACATATGACTTAATATAACATCAGCCTCCACCGGGTTCAGTTGAAAAAACTTAACTGCATGCCGGTATGCCCTTTTGGGATGGGTCATTCCATGGAAATGATCACCTGTCCTGTCTGCGTGAGTATGCCAGTCATACAAAAATAAATCGTGAAGCATTCCTCCTCTTGCTGCCGAACGAGCGTCTAACTGAAGAAAACGGCACCAGATATAATTGTAATAGGCAACATGCAGGCAGTGCTGGTAACAGTTAGTGTTGCCGTGATGGGGATACAGTTTCATGCGGAGTACAACGGGATGCTCTGCAATGTCCCGGATACATTCATAGAAATCCTCTCCCCAGTCCTTTCGCAGATCTTCTTTCTTTTCTGCAGCCTCCCTGCGCAAGTTAGTAAGTAATTTATTTTCAAATCGCATATAAGACACCTCAAAGTTTATTTACTTCATCATAGCATGGTGTATATACAGATTCAATTTATGAAAGACATATTTAATAAAAAAATGATATTTTTCAGAATTTTAGTCGGGCTGATTCGACAATTATAAGTGTAACAGTAATAAATACGACAGATAAGACGGAAAAATACAAAACAAAGACCATAGTTTTTTAGCGCAAATTAGAAAAAATGTCTGTTGATTTTGGTTCTATAACTTTTTATTAGCTGATAATCTTAACTTCATAAACCCCATTTCTTAATTACTTGAACCCTTATGTTAAAGTACGTGATGGTATGATGAAAGAGAGCAGGTTTCTTTTGTCGAACGCACATGACATCAAGTGATAAATTCAGCCTTTTCGGTATGCTATGCTTTAGAAAAATTTTATTCAGAGGTGAGTGTAATGGAAAGACAGATACCTAAAAATGTACGTCAAATCGGGAATGTCAGTGACAGCCCCAAAATTTATGTAGAAGATTATGTTGATACATTTTTCGCACAGCTGTGTGAAAAGGCGGGGGAAGGACCGGTAGGAGCATTTCTCGTGGGGGACATGCAGAAAACTAAGGATGAAGAGTATGTTTACATATATGGTGCAATCCAAATGCATGATTTAAAACTAACTGATAATGAGTATGTAATTGATGATGAAACATGGAGAAGAGCCTATGAAGATTGTAAACAGTATTTTGAAGACGGAGAAATGCTTGGTTGGTTTGTTGCTCATCCGGGGGTTCCTCTTACTCCGGAACATAATACCATCAAATTTCACAAAAAATCATTCCCCAAGAAAAACTCTGTTTTTGTGATGAAAGATCCTGTGGAAAAGGACGAGGTGTATCATGTACTTAAGCTCAATGATTTAATGGAAATAGGGGGGCATTACACATATTATGAAAAAAATCCCCAGATGCAGAACTATATGATCTCGACTAGAAAGAAGAATGGGGTGTGTCCCTCGGAAACTGTTGAAGATAGAGCTGCAAAGGATTTTCGTAGTCTTGTTAGAACCCACGAGGAGCAACAGCACCAGAAAAGAACCAATAGGCTGATGTATGCAGTCAGTGCATGCCTGGTCCTAGTTGTCATTATAATGGGTGTGTCAACCCTAAACAATTTTGATAAGATGAAGTCTGTACAGAGTACGTTGAGCAGCCTTACAAATTCATCATCGCCGGACACACAGTCTGTAGAATCAAAGGAGACAAACGGAAGCGTTACGGCTGTCACGGGAGAACCTACAGGACAGCAGATACAAGAGGAAACCCAGAAGGATACCGGGCAGGATGAAAATGGACAAGCCGATAAAAATACATCTGATACATCGGCAGCTGCGGATACAACCCAAGACACAGCAACCGCAGAGACAAGCTCAGGAGCCAACGGAAGTGATGGAGTATATATTGTGGAGCAGGGGGACACATTGGCGATTATAAGCCGTAAAATATATGGGGATGTTGATCACGTAGATTCTTTGTGTAAAATGAATGGTCTTACTGACGGAAATCTAATCTATGTGGGACAGAAATTAGTTTTGCCTTAAATTAAAGGTATAGAACTATAAATGTGCAAAAAGATATGGTATAATCTTTTGAAAAGACAAAAGAAAGCAATAAGAGGAAAAAGATGGTGCAAAAGAAAAATCCATATCTGAAAGCAGCTGAACAAATGGATTTAAATAAACTTAAACTTGTGGCAAAGAAAACGGTGAAACAGCACAGGCTAAAAACCGTAAAAAGGTGGTCAATTGTTGTAGTTCTTGTAGCGATGATCGCAGTGGGAACGTTTCTTCTGGTAAAAAATCATTCTTATACAAGTATAAATAAAGCGGCCTCTTATACAAACGAAACTGCAGACAATAATAAGTATATTCAGTTTCAAGAGGGAATTGTCCGCTACAGTCGTGACGGTATTGTATATTTGAATCGGAAAAACGAGGAGCAGTGGATACAATCCTGCCAAATGAAAAATCCTGTGGTAGATGTGAATAATGAGGTTTTTGCTGTGGCAGATAATGGCGGTAATTCTATTCTGGTATTCACGGAAGAAGGCTTAAAAGGTGAGATGGAAACTACACTACCGATCGAAAAAGTGTCTGTTTCAGGTCAGGGGATAGTTAGTGCTATTTTAAAAAATGAAAGTTCACCGATGATTGTGTCTTATGATGCAACCGGAAATATTTTGGTGGAACAGCATGTTACAGTAAACAGTACCGGATACCCACTGGCACTGGATATGTCTGAGGATGGAAATACTCTGGCTGTTTCCTTTTTGTCAGTGAAAGATGGTAAAATCAAATCCAAAGTCGCTTTCTATAATTTTGGTGATACAGGAAAAACTAAGACAGATAATGAAGTGGGGATGGAGGAATATGACGGAACGATTATTCCTGAGTTATTCTTTATGGATGACAGTACATCTGTGGCAGTTGGAGATAGCTCCTTTGTCATTTATTCGGGGCAGGAGAAGCCACGGAAAATGAAGGAAGTGAAAATCGATCAGGAAATTAAAAGTGTATTTCACACAGAGAAGTATATTGGATTTGTACTGTTGAATAAAGATAAATCGGGGTATGAAGCTCGTTTATATGACAAATCCGGAAAACAGGTGATGAATAAGGATTTTTCAGGAGAATACAGTAACATCAAAATGATCGGAGACGAAATCATTATGTTTGATGGTTCCAGATGCTGTATTATTACAAAAAATGGTATTCAGAGATTTTCTGGTGATTTAAAGACTAACGCATTAGAAGTCATTCCCACATGGGGAATTAACAGATACCTTGTGATGAGCGCAAATGAATTAAGAGTGGTTTATTTAGCGAAATAGGAGATAATATGGATAACTGGTTATTGATCATAGTAGGAGTAATTTTTTTAATCGGAGTGGTGTCAGGATATGTCAGAGGATTTTTTAAAATTGGATTATCCCTTCTCTCTACGGTGTTAACCCTGGTTATTATGGTGGTATTAAATCCTTATGTGGCGCAGACACTGACTAAATTTACCCCCATTGATGACATGATAGAAGAAAAGTGTATTGAAGTATTTATGCCGGAAATCACAGATGAAGTGCTTTCAGGTATAGATCTGACCGGTACCCCCTTGGAAGGGATAAGTGCATCTCAACTTTCCGATATTGGCAGTCTTGACTGGGAAAAACTTGGTATTTCTGTGCAGGATGTGGTCAAAGCAATCGGGGATATCCCAAAAGATATGCAGATAAAGCAGATAGAAAAATCATCACTTCCGTCTTTTATGAAAAATTTATTATTGGAGAATAATAATACAGAGATATACAGTGAATTGGGAGTTACCACATTTACTGAATATGTTGCTGCTTATATATCCAGGCTGGTTATTAAAATAATCTCCTTTTTGGTAACATTCCTGCTGGCAATAATCATTGTAAAAGCATTGATGGTGGCTGTTGATATTATTGGTGAACTTCCGGTAGTAGGTTTACTGAACCACTTTGCAGGAGGACTTTTTGGAGTTGCAGGAGCGCTTCTTTTTGTATGGCTTGGATTCCTTGTGATTACCGTTTTGTATTCAACAGAGGCAGGCAAGGCATGTTTTGAGATGATAGATAAAAGCCGTATATTAACATTTTTATACGATAAAAATATTTTACTGCAAAAGTTGTTGAAATTCTGATACGGGGTGAAGAAATGCTGGAATTATACAAAAGAATTGAACATTGTGACTGGAATGTAAAAAATATAGTATTAACAGTTCTGGAAGGCTCTGATTTAGGACAAAAAGCATTGGTTTCAGATGGAAGACTTGTTTGGGAAAGTACTAAATCCCATTTTTTTGAAAAGCATAAAGAGGCTTTGTCTGATCTTCCCCAAAAAAATAAAATTGAAATAGACAAAGTTTCGGTTTACTGTGATAACCTGGGGCAGGAAAAAAGACTGGTAATTTGTGGTGGCGGGCATGTCTCTCTTCCTGTTATTCAAATGGGCGTTATGATGGGATGGGAAGTGACGGTACTGGAGGACCGTCCCCAGTTTGCGGATAATGCCAGAAGAGCGGGCGCATCAATAGTGATTTGTGAACCTTTCCATGAGGGGTTAGACAAGGTATCAGGAAGCAAAGATACCTTTTTTGTGATACTAACAAGAGGTCACCGTTATGATCAGGTATGCCTTGAACGAATTCTAAAAAAGAAGAATGCTTATATAGGAATGATTGGAAGTAAGCTCCGTGTTCGGAAGGTGAAGGAGCAATTGATTGAAACTGGCAGTGATGAGGAAAAACTGGAAAAAATATATTCACCTATCGGACTTGATATCAAAGCAGAAACTCCTGCAGAGATAGCTGTTGTAATTATGGCAGAGATAATAGAAGTGAAAAATAAACAAATAAGAAACAGTGGTTATTCGAAAGAAATAATGAAAGCCATTTTAAATGAGGAACTATACCCAGGGATGAAGGTACTGGCTACCATTGTATCCCGCAAAGGATCAGCCCCCCGAGAAGCGGGAACAAAGATGATAATTCTCAAAGATGGAAGGGGCATCGGAACTATTGGTGGTGGGTGCATGGAGTCTGATGTGATACAACAGGCATTGCTGATGATCCGCAGTGGCAAGCTATCCTCTAAAATCTGTCATGTGGATATGACCGGAAGTGACGCAGAAGACGAGGGCATGGTATGCGGAGGAGTGGTAGATGTACTTCTGGAAACTGTGGGGCAGGCAGAATAGCTATTGCTCAATCAGCCGCCGCCTTTCCTCCATCTGTTTTTCTACTATATATTTATAGAATCTGTGTTTTTGTGAGGTTTCTTCGCTTATGCCGATAAATTGAACGGCCACTTTAAATTTATATTTCCAGCCGGTACTTGGTGTTGTCCGGAAAATAACAGCTTTAACAGTTTCAGTCGTACCAATATTAAAAGTAAGATTTACATTTTTTCCTTCTTCCAATTCAGCATCTGTAAAAAGCAGCATACCGCTGTCGCTGAAATTAATAGTCTGTCCATCGAAAGCTTGGGGGGTGGATTCCGTGTTGTTATCCTGTATCATTTCAATTGCAACAGGAAATGAACAGGGAAGCCGATAACAGTCTCTTCGCTGGTAAGATTGTAAGTTACTGACGCACATTACTTTTGCATAGGGAAGGTTATCCACCCATAACTGTTCCTGAAAACGTACGGTTATTTCGTACATCAACGGTTCTGAAAAAAAGGTTATGTTAATTTCATTTTCTTCATGAAGGGGATAATAATTACCTTTATACATGGGCATTTGTATGAGCATACAGTTATTATCCAGTAATTTTTCAACAACGGAAGTAAGGGATAAAATATTGTCCAGTGTGCCGGAATTATTTACAACATGAATATCCAGAGATATCTTCATACCGGGAATAAGTTTATCCGATGTTTGTTTTTTATTTTTATTTGCCATAAGCGTCTCCTTTAATATTCCCATATAAAAAGGATTTTTAATACATAATATAATATAGATTAGAAAACATATATTGTCAATATATGCTGAGTTTGTCTCCTATATCACTATATTTCGGCAAAGAATAACTAAATAATAAATCAAAATATAATTTTACAAAAATTGGGACATACTATATTGACATATTTATTGTTATATGATATTATGTGAAAGTTGTTAGATATAACCTATTTATGGGGGATTAGCTCAGTTGGGAGAGCGCCTGCCTTGCAAGCAGGAGGTCACGAGTTCGACTCTCGTATTCTCCACTTTATTCAGTATGAAAGTGCTGGATGTAATATATTCCTCGATAGCTCAGTGGTAGAGCATTCGGCTGTTAACCGAAGGGTCGTTGGTTCAAGCCCAACTCGGGGAGTTAATAATTAGGAGGGGAGAAAACTCCTCTAAAAGAAAAATCGCTGAGGTCATGAGTCTTCAGCGATTTTTGGGTATAATTAAATATATCATTTTATCTTAAAGAAAGAACGAGAAGGAAAATCGAAGCGATCGGCCAAGATAGCAGGATTAAATAAATTCCTAAGAATTTATTATGCACGCGTAATGGAAGTATACATGCAGAAATAGCGTACTTTGAAATAAGAAAACAAAAAGACCGGAAAGCATAACGGTCTAGTTGGTGTATGTAATTTAAGAACTTAAATAAAAAAACTGTTATAAAAGTCTTGACTTTTGTTAGTAGGTTTTTATGAAGAATCAATCATTACCATAAAAAATAGATAAAAAAACGAACTATCACCAGAACCGGCATCTGTCGGAACTGGTGATTCTTAATTAAGGAATTTTTTTACAGCCACAGCTTTGTCAGGTTAATTTGTGATTGCCTCTTTCAGCGTATGCCAGGCAAGTACTGCACACTTTACTCTGGCAGGCATCTGAGAAATACCTTTAAGCGCTGCGGCTTCTTCGAGTTCTTCAATCTGGACCTCATCAGTTATATTTCCCTGAATCATTCCGAAGAAAAGGTTCATAAGTTCTTTTGCTTCTTCAATGGTTTTACCCATGATCAAATCGATCATAATAGAAGCAGAAGCCTGAGAGATGGCGCAGCCTTCTCCCATAAATCCTGCATCTTCAATTACCCCATCTGAAATCCTAAGTTCTAACACAATATCGTCTCCGCAGCTGGGGTTTACTCCTTCCAGACTGACAGTTTTGTTTTCTACAGGGTGACGGTTCCAGGATGCACGGCTGTTTTCCAGAATAATTTGGTTATATAATTCATTAATTTCCAAGTCCCATACACCTCCTTACATTACTGATTCCGCTAATTAAGGTATCTATATCTTCTGTTGTATTGTATACAGCCAAGCTGGCGCGGCAGCATGCGGTAATTTTTAGATATTCCATTAAAGGCTGGGCACAATGGTGGCCGGCACGTACCGCTACCCCATCTGCGTCTAAAATAGAAGCAACATCATGAGGATGAACTTCTTTTACATTAAAGGAAATGACTCCATAACGAGAATCTGCATGAGTAGAACCGTAAATAGTCACATAAGGCAGGCTGCTCAAGGATTCAAGTGCATAGTTCATCAGTGCTTGTTCATGTGCTATTATTTTGGGATATCCGATGGAATTTATATAGTTGATGGCTGCTTCGAGACCTGCTTCGCCTCCTACGTTTCTGGTTCCCGCTTCAAATTTACGGGGAACCTCGGCATAAGTTGTATTTTGTTCATGAACACTTTGAATCATGTCACCTCCGCTTAAAAATGGAGGCATCTTTTCCAGCAGCTCTTTTTTGCCGTATAAAACGCCCACGCCCATAGGACCATAGAGTTTATGCCCGGAAAATGCTGCAAAGTCCACACCAAGTTTTTTTACATCTACAGGAATATGAGGAATACTTTGTGCACAGTCCAGAACAACTACTGCACCTGACTGTCGGGCCAGTTTGACGATTTCTTCAACGGGAGCCTTCACACCTAGTACATTAGAAACCTGCGCAATAGCGACCAGACGGGTTTTAGAACTTATTTTTTTTACCAATTCATCGTGGGAAATTCTTCCTGATTTATCAGGATAGAGATAGGAAAGCACAGCTCCTTTGGCTTTGGCTACCCTCTGCCATGGAACCAGATTACTATGGTGTTCTGCAACAGACAGGACAATCTCATCCCCTTCTTTTAAAAATTCCATGCCATAACTGTAAGCAATCAGATTAAGGGATTCAGTTGTATTCTGAGTAAAAATAACTTCATCCGGGTCAGAGTTAATAAATTTTGCTACCGCTTTTCTTGCATTTTCATGAACCGCAGTGGCCCTTGCCCCCAGGGCATAAACACCTCTGTGAGGATTTGCATGATTATGTTCATAGTAGTGAGTTGTTGCATGAAGAACCGCCTGGGGCTGCTGTGCTGTTGCAGCACTGTCTAAATATACCAGTCTTTTTCCCTTTTCTATTATCTGCAGAGCTGGAAAATCATGAATGAATGGATTGTGGCTCATTGTCTTTCAGCCTCCTTTCAATTTGGGCGGTAAGTTCTTCTTTCAATATCTTATCAGGAATTTTATCCAGTACAGGCGAAAATCTGCCTTCTACCAGAAGCATTCTTGCCTGTGCGGCGGATAGACCTCTTGAGCATAGGTAATATATCTGCTGTTCGTCAAGGCGCCCTATTGTTGCCGCATGCTGTCCTTCTACTTGTTCCTCACCACATAAAATAAGGGGAACTGTTCTGTTTCTTGCTTTTTTGCCAAACAATAAGACTTCTTCCGATTCGTGTCCTGCAGCAAAAACTGCACCTCTTTTAAAGTCGATGGTTCCTCGCAGTATTTTACTGCTTTCCCCGGCAAGCACTCCTGCAGTGTACATGTCGCACTGTGTATACCTGCCTCTATGTTCTGCAGTATCGTTAAAATCAAAAATCTGCGTTTTATCCCCAAAATAAATTGTATTTAAAGTATAACTGCTTTCTCGTCCTTCCAGCTGTGCTTTTGTCCCCAGCGCAGCTTTTTCACCGCCCAGAACTGCCCTTATCACCTCCACATGAGCGCCGTCTTCCGCATGTATAGCTACGCCACTCCAGCTGCTGCAGTTTCTGTTCAGGTTCTGAATCTGGATAAGCCTGACGAAAGCATCTTTACCGGCAAATATCCTGGTGAGCTCCGCTGAAAATCCTTTCGTGTCCTTCTCTGCCGTTGTTTCCTGCATAATGGTAAGACTTGCACCTTCTTCTGCATAAATGCCGTAATCACCGGCCACTACGGGCTGTTTTGCGGTAACAACTGATTTTAACCTTATCAATTGTTCGGTTTTTTGACTTGCCTTTAAAAAGCAGGCTACATTTGCATTTTTTTGTATATAATCATCAAAATCACGTCCAATGCCACTTTCTAATCTCTTCTCTGTAATCGGGAAATTAGATTCTTTTGTTACTATAGAAGGAAGATCTATAAGTGAAAATGTTCCTTCTGCAAAACCCTCAGTCGGAACCTGAGGAAGCATAAATTCTTGTCCGGCTCTGTTTACCCCAAGATGATTCCAGGTGGGTACGGGCAGAGTGTTAATATTGTGTTTCATAACGGCTCACCTCCTTTTAGCCAATGCTGCCTTTCATTTCCAAATGAATTAAGTTGTTCATTTCTACTGCATACTCCAATGGAAGTTCTTTTGCTACAGGTTCAGCAAACCCTCCCACAATAAAAGCTCTTGCGTCATCTTCTGAGATTCCGCGGCTCATCAGATAAAAGACAGCCTGCTCGCTGATACGTCCTATTTTGGCCTCGTGTCCTATATCTGCTTCATCACACTGGATATCCATAACAGGTATTGTATCCGAACGTGACCGGTCATCCAGCATCAGTGATTCACAAGAAACAGAAGATTTACTTCCCACTGCATCGGGTGTTACTTTAACAGAGCTTCTGAATGTAGAAATACCTCCATCCCTTGAAATAGATTTGGTTGAAATATGTGACGTGGTATGAGGTGCCATATGAACTACTTTTGCACCCGTATCCAGATTCTGTCCAGAACCTGCAAAGGTAATTCCTGTAAATTCCATCCGGCTGCCTTCCCCTTTTAAAATGCTCATGGGGTACAAATAGGATATATGAGAACCAAAGGAGCCGGAGACCCACTCAATGGTACCTCCTTTTTCTACTTTCGCCCGTTTGGTATTCAGGTTGTACATATTTTTTGACCAGTTTTCTATAGTAGAATAGCGAAGTCTTGCTCCTTCTCCCACATATAGTTCTACACAGCCTGCATGCAGATTGTTTACATTGTATTTAGGGGCAGAACAGCCCTCTATAAAGTGGAGGTATGCCCCCTTATCTACGATTATTAGTGTATGCTCAAATTGTCCTGCTCCCGGAGCATTTAATCTAAAATAGGACTGAAGTGGAATTTCGACAGATACACCGGGAGGTACATAAACAAAAGACCCTCCTGACCAGACTGCACCGTGAAGTGCTGCAAATTTGTGGTCAGAAGGGGGGACAAGTTTCATAAAATGTTTCCTGACCATTTCTTCATAAGGTCCGGTTAGGGCACTCTCCATGTCCGTATACACGACACCCTTAGATGCAGCCGCTACAGAAATATTGTGGTAAACCACCTCCGAATCATATTGGGCACCTACTCCGGCAAGAGATTTACGCTCTGCCTTGGGAATACCAAGTCTTTCAAAAGTATCTTTTATATCCTTTGGCACATCTGACCATTTTCCCCGCATTGGCGTGTCAGGGCGTATATAGGTGATGATTTGTTCCATATTTAGATCATCGAGTGAAGGCCCCCAGCTGGGAACAGGGATATTGTGATAAAGCTGCAAAGCTTTCATTCGAAATGTCCGCATCCAGGAGGGATCGTGTTTTTCGTCCGATATCTCACGTATAATTGCCTCTGTAAGGCCTGATTGAACTTCAAAAGATGGATGAACTTTATCTTTTATATCGTAAATACTTCTGTCTACCTCATCAACTCTTGTTTTTTCTGATTCAAAGGCATTCATTTCCATCAGCCTCCTTCTGTATGTTGCTAAAACCACTTTTAATTATTTTATCAGCAAGATCTTTGCCGCCGGTCTTTGAAATCCGTCCTTTTTCCAGTATATGAACAAAATCTATATCCAGACCTTCTAGAATTTTAGCACTGTGAGTAATGATTAGAACTGCATTTTTAGCATTGTGAAAGGCACGAATTCCCTTTGATACAGTTTTCACGGCATCCACATCCAGACCAGAATCTGTCTCATCCAGAAGGGCTAGCTTAGGTTGGAGCATCAGTAACTGAAGAATTTCGGATTTCTTTTTTTCTCCCCCTGAAAATCCTACATTTAAATAGCGCTGGGCATATCTGGGATCCATATCCAGTGATTCCATCTGCGCCTTTAATTCTTTCTGGAAAGCCAGTATTCTTGGAGGCTTTCCTTCAACAGCTCCTTTTGCTGTTCGAAGAAAGTTCTCAAGGGTGACGCCTGGTATTTCTTCCGGTGACTGAAAGGACATAAGCAATCCGGCCCTGGCTCTGGCGTCTGCTGTTTCATCCGTAATTTCATTTTCTTCAAATAAAATCCTGCCTTTAGTTATATTGTATCTGGGATCACCCATAATTGCTGACACTAGTGTGGATTTTCCCGTTCCGTTTTGGCCCATTAAAACATGAATTTCCCCTTTGTTTATTTTTAAATTTATTCCGTCGAGTATAAGGTGGTCTTCTATTGAAACACCTAATTCCTGAACATCAAGTAATACATTGCTCATTGTATATGCCTCCTTCCATGTGACAAAGCCTACTAATAATTAGGTACAACTAACTCTATTATAATAAAATACTACACCGTTTTACTAGGAATTGCAAGTGGCAATATTAGAGCATAAAAAATTAAGAAAAAGGCACTAAGTAATAGGTAGGTTATATTGAATTGTACGGCTCAATTTAGAAAATGTTTATTTTTTTTTAGAGAAAAGTTAACCAACTCATGGTATACTTCTACAAGAGGAAAGTATATGAATGGAGGAAATGATATGCATAAGCAGATATCAGGCTTAACTACAGAGGAAGTAATGGAAAGAAAAAGCAGAGGCGATGGCGGTGTCTCTCCAGTTTCCATTACAAAAACAAAAGGACAGATCTACAAAGAAAATATACTTACATTATTTAATCTGCTGAATTTTATAATTGCAATCCTGCTTTTAATTGCAGGGGCATATTCAAATATGTTTTTTATTGTTATTATTCTGATGAATATAGTGATTGGTGTTTCTCAGGAACTTAAAGCAAAAAAGATGGTAGATGAACTGTCTATTTTAAATCGTCCTCATGTCACTGTTCTAAGAGATGGAAATGAAGTTCTCTTAGAAACGGAAGAAATTGTAATAGATGATATAATGGTTTTGGAAAGCGGCAGGCAGATATGTAATGATGCTGTGGTACTAAGCGGAAACATGGAAGTGAATGAATCCCTTCTCACAGGGGAAAGTGATGCTGTGATTAAGGAAGAGGGCGATCAGCTGTTATCGGGCAGTTCAGTTATATCCGGAAAATGTTACGCTAAAGTGGTACATGTAGGCAGTGATAATTACGCGACAAAGCTAGCAGATGAAGTTAAGCAAGATAAAAAAATAGATTCTGAACTTTTAGGGACTATGAGAAGAGTAACACGTTTTACCAGTTTTATGATTATTCCACTGGGAATCTTATTATTTTTGGAGGCTACTTATCTCAGGGACAACGTGTATAATGAAGCAATTGTTTCTTCGGCAGCAGCTTTGCTGGGGATGCTTCCTAAAGGTCTGGTATTGTTAATTTCCGTATCATTGGCATCCGGAGTCATTAGATTGGCCAGAATGAAGATTTTAGTGCAGAATATTTATTCACTGGAGACTCTTGCACATGTTGATGTGCTTTGTCTGGATAAAACAGGAACAATCACTGATGGAAACATGAAAGTCAGGAGAGTTATCCCGCTGACAAAAGCACCCGAATCACAGACAGAGCAATTATTGCAGTCGTATTTGAAAGCAAGTGATGATAATAATGCAACTATACAGGCATTAAGAGAAGATTTTACTCCGGAACAGTTTTATGAGCCTACACAAAAAATACCCTTCTCATCTAAACGTAAATGGGGTTCTATAAGTTTTGGAAATAATGGGACTGTTTTTGTAGGAGCACCTGAGCGCATTTTAAAGGAACATTCAAAAGAAGCAGAAGAGCAGATGGAACAGGGTTACAGAGTCATTGCGATAGGTTACAGCGTAGAGAGCTGGGAGAATGATGAAAAGCTTCCGGAAGATATTGTTCCTTTGTATATCATAGCCCTGGAAGATACAATTCGTAAAAATACCCGCCGGACACTGGAATATTTCCGCAAAGAAGGTGTTGATGTAAAAGTGATTTCGGGAGATCATATTAAAACCGTAAAGATGATTGCAAAGAAAGCGGGACTTGAACGTTGGCAGGATGCGGTGGATTTATCTGATATTGGCGAAAATGCTGATTTTGATTTGCTCTGTCAGAAATATGCAGTGTTTGCAAGGGTAACACCCAAGCAGAAACAGCTGCTTGTACAAGCATTGAAACGACAAGGACATCATGTTGCCATGACCGGTGACGGAGTCAATGACCTGCTTGCATTAAGGGAAGCAGACTGTTCCATTGCTGTTTTAGAAGGAAGCGACGCCAGCAGACAGATATCTCAGATTGTTCTGCTGAATTCAGATTTCACTTATCTGCCACAAGTCGTATTAGAAGGAAGAAAAGTGGTAAATAATGTTACACGAACAGCAGGTGTATTTTTCATTAAGACCATATATTCCATTCTGGTTTCGGTATTCTGTCTGTTATTAAATATTCCATTCCCGTTTATTCCGATTCAGATTACGTTGATTGATGCAGGTATGGAGGCATATCCTTCGTTCCTTACTATTTTTGAGTCTGATACAAGGAAAATACAAGGTACATTTTTGAGAAAAGTATTGGGAAAAGCTGCTCCATTTGCACTTACAGTAACAGCCATGATTGTTGTTTTAAGTTTAAGTGCACCGTTTAATGTGGAACAAACACAAACAGTAATGTATTTTCTTTTGATCATGCTTACGATGGTAGCTGTAGCTAAAAGCTGTATACCTTTTACTAAGCTTAGAAGTTTTATTTGTGTAACTATGGTTGTGGGAACATTTGGAGGTCTGTTTGTTTTGCATTCCCTCTTTGAGATTGCTGCATTTACTGTTCCTATGGCTGTTTATCTTTTGATAGCGTTTATGATTACATTAGCCATATTGTATGGCTTATTAAAGATTCAGAAAAAAGTAGTGAAAGAAAATTAAAAAACTGGACTGATTAAAATCATAATAACTGGATGTTTCCACAGATCCACTTTGGTAGTAATATGTAGTAAATTATAGGAAAGAGAGTGGTTTGTATGGAGCAGAAAAATCAGACAGTGATAAAACTGACGCAGACAGCGCTTCTTGCGGCGCTTTGTTTTGTATCTTTTACATTCTTACAGATTAAAATACCAATGCCCGGAGGCGACGCCACATCCCTTCATATCGGTAATGCTTTTTGTGTATTGGGAGCATTGCTGCTGGGGGGATGGTACGGGGGACTTGCAGGTGCTGTGGGGATGACGATAGCGGACATTATGGATCCTGTTTATATTACAGGAGCACCAAAAACATTTGTGCTAAAGCTTTGTATTGGGTTAATTGTGGGATTTGTAGCCCACAGGATTGCTAAGATAAATGAGAGTAATGATAAGAAATATATTTTGAAATGGAGTATAATTGCTTCTGTGGCGGGACTTGGCTTTAATGTTGTCGCAGATCCTGTGGCAGGATATTTCTATAAGCAGTATATTCTGGGGCAGCCCCAGCAGATGGCAGAAGTTCTGGCAAAATGGGGTGCAGCGGCTACATTTGTAAATGCAGTAGTGTCTACCATTTTGGTTGGGTTTATCTATTCTGCTATCCGGCCAATTCTGCTGCGCTCAGGACTGATGGTAAAGACCAAAAGTACTAAGATGGTATAGAGGGATGACCACATTCACCGGAGATTCCTTTTAAAATTTCAAGACCGTGAGGCAGTGAGCCGAGAATGCATTCCAAATTCTCCCTCACTGCCTTTGGACTTCCAGGAAGATTGATGATAAGTGTTTCGTTACGGATAACAGTAGCTGAACGGCTCAGCATTGCACGGGGCGTAATTTGAAGAGATGCATATCTCATAGCTTCAGCTATTCCAGGTGCATTTCTGGTCGCTACGGCAAGTGTTGCTTCTGGGGTACAATCTCTGGGTGAAAAACCGGTACCCCCAGTAGTGAATATTAAATCTACATGGTCTACATCACAAAGCTCCATAAGTTGGTTTTCAATAAGTTTTTGCTCATCAGGGAGTAGAATCATTTTGATTACATCATATCCAGCATTTTCTATTATTTCTTGTATGAGAGGACCGCTTTTATCTTCTCGTTCACCGGCATATCCTTTATCACTAAGTGTAATAATTGCTGCTTTCCATTTTTTTTCTATTATCATAAGGAGATCCCTTTCTGTGGTTTTTGGCAAATGAAAAATAGTTAAATAGAGTTATTGTTTCGTAGAAACAGGTGGGAATGACGATCCTGCGCCTCGGTAAGCAGATGGTGTCATGCCATATCTCCGCCCAAATAGCATGGTAAAATAACTGGAACTTCGAAAGCCACAGCTGGTAGCTATTTCCTGTATACTGTCATCACTATGTGAAAGTAGATGAACAGACTTAGCCAGGCGGTATTGTTCAAAATATTGTGTTGGAGTGATGCCGAGTATTGTTTTAAACGTTCTCTGGCACTCTCTTTTACAGATATTTGCTCGAGCAGCAAGATCATCAACAGTAATGTTTTCCGAGTAATGTTTTTGGAAATAGTCAAGCATAAGCTTTAATCGTTCCATAAGAAATTCTGGATATTGTGGAGCCTGTTGTATTTGATCCTGCTGATGTTTGTAGAGAAGCATACAGGTATAAGTCAGTAAGTTACGTACATTAAACTCGTATAGTTCGGGCTTTTCTATACAAAAATCAATAATTTCACGGATAAAATTTAAAATGGTTTTTTGCCAGGGAATGTCTGTGTGAAAAACAAAACATGGAAAATCTGCAGACTGCATCAGCAGAGTCAAATATTGAGGTTGGCAGGCATTGTCTGCATCGCTGCAGAGAAGTCTGGGATGAAAAACAATATCCATTTTTTCATAGGAGGATCCGGGTTCTTCAAACAGTGAATGTGGCACTCCTGAGTTAATGAATGCACCTTCACCTGCAAGAAGTAGAAAACGTCTGCTCCCTGCGGCGCAGCGTACTACTCCTTTTGTTATATATATAAGTTCAATCTCTTCATGCCAGTGCCAGGGAATATCGCCCTGATTTTCCCCGCAGCAGCAGGTACAGGGGAATGTGTAATCTCCGGTTTTCATCTGGACACCTCTTACTAATCTGTCGTTTTTTTTATAGTATAGCATGTTATAATAGTGGAAACAACCGATGTTTTAGCAGCAGGATGAATAGGTCGGTTAAGTGCCCAATATTATCATTGTTTTAAAATTTAGATAGAAGGTGTTCAAATGACATTACAACAATTAAAGTATATTGTAGCAGTAGCAGAAAAAGGTACAATCAGTGACGCTGCAAAAGAATTATTTATTTCACAGCCAAGTCTCACCAATGCAATCAAAGACCTTGAGCAGGAGATGCAGATTACTATTTTTAACAGAACAAATAAAGGAATTATTGTTTCAAATGAAGGGGATGAATTCTTGGGTTATGCCCGGCAGGTCTTGGAACAGGCCAATCTGCTGGAAGAAAAATTTTTGAATGAAAAAGAACAAAGTCCCCGCTTTTCCGTATCCTGTCAGCATTATTCGTTTGCAGTTAATGCTTTTGTTGATGTGATAAGGCAGTTTGACGGAAATAAATATGATTTTATTTTGAGAGAAACGCAGACTTATGAAATAATAGAGGACGTGAAAAGACTGAAAAGTGAAATTGGCATTCTCTATACTTCCTCTAAAAATGAAGAGGTTCTTTTGAAATTAATCAAAAAAAATGAATTAAAGTTTGAAGAATTATTTATAGCAAAACCTCATGTGTTCATCTCTTCAAGGCACCCTCTTGCGGTGAAAGAAAGTTTGACTATTGAGGAGCTGGAGGATTATCCGTATTTGTCATTTGAGCAGGGAGAATACAATTCTTTCTACTTTTCTGAAGAAATTTTAAGTACTCTGGACAGGGGGAAAAATATTAAAGTGAGAGACCGTGCCACCCTTTTTAACCTGGCTATAGGTCTAAATGGATATACTGTCAGTACGGGTGTGATCAGCAAAGAATTAAATGGAGAGGATATTATAGCAAGACCGCTTCAGGTTGATGAGTATATGCAAATTGGTGTGATAACTCGTAAAAATATGGTATTAAGCAGATATGGAAAGGCATATATGGAGGCTTTATTGAAGTATACATGCCATATGTAAAAAGTAAAAACAAGACAAAGGTTTGATATAACTTAAAACTATATCAAACCTTTATTTTTATATATTATTCAAAAAGCGTTTAGTGTTTTATAATAAGTCCATAAAGAAAAAAAGAAAAGGGAGGAAACTAAAATGAGTAGTAATGCACCATTTCGTTTTGATATAGTAGGAAGCTTTTTAAGACCAGAGGAGTTAAAAACAGCAAGAAAGGATTATGCAGAAGGGAAAATTTCAGAAGCCGATTTGAAAGCTGCTGAAGATAAAGCAATTAGGGATTTGGTATCTAAGCAAAAAGAAGCTGGACTTTCTGTAATTACAGATGGAGAATTTAGAAGAAGCTGGTGGCATCTTGATTTTATGTGGGGACTGAATGGGGTTCAGAAGACGGAAATAGAACAGGGATATGTTTTTCGTGATGAAGTTACTCGTGGAGAAACTGCTACATTGACAGATAAAATCACTGGACTTAACCATCCCTTTGTGGAACACTTCAAGTTTATAAAGGAACTGGAGGAGGATGGAATTACTGCCCGTCAGACCATACCTGCACCGGCACAGCTGCTGGCTGAGTTGACCAGAGGAGAAAATGGAGAGATTACGAAAACAATTTATAAGACTGAAGAAGAATTAATTAATGATATAGGAAATGCTTACCGACAAGTTCTTGCGGATTTATCTGCAGCCGGATGCAGAAATGTTCAGTTCGACGATTGTACCTGGGGAATGTTCTGTGATGTACAATACTGGGAAAGCCGTCAAAAGGGTGAAGTTTCTGTTGAAGAGCTGGCAGAACAGTATGTAAGAGTGAACAATCTGGCCATCGAAGGAAAACCTGAAGAACTTGTAATAACAACACATGTATGCAGAGGCAACTATCATTCCACATGGGCATCTCAGGGAGGATATGCGCCCATAGCCCCTCACCTGTTTGGACAGGAGAATGTAGAAGCATATTATCTTGAATTTGATGATGAACGGTCAGGAGATTTTGAACCATTAAAATATGTGTCAGGTGATAAAAAAGTTGTATTGGGGTTAATAACTACAAAAAATCCTGTTTTAGAAAATCCGGATAAAATTAAACAAAGGATTGCTGAAGCGGCAAAATATCTACCTCTTGATAGACTTTATTTAAGCCCTCAGTGTGGTTTTGCTTCAACGGAAGAAGGAAATAAGCTTACCGAGGAAGAGCAGTGGGAAAAATTAAAACTGGTAAAAGAAATTGCGCAGCAAGTATGGAATTAAATATGGAAATAATAGGCACGGAAATTAATTCCGTGCCGCTTGTATTTTTGCATGGGATAAAGTATGATTTATATTATTGCAAAATGTCAAAGTAGCGGAGGCTCAGTAATAAAATAACTATACATAAGGCTGTGTAAATAATGCGTAAGAGAAAACATCAAAAAGTAGGAACAACAGAAAAACGTCTGGTGTCAGCTTGTCTTTTGCTGGCAGCAGCAGGTGGGTTGACTGTAGGCGCGGGAGAATCGCCCCAAATGGCAGCATGGTATTCTGCGCATATTTATCCGGTCATCGTATCTACGGTGGGGCGCCTGTCAGGAATATTGCCGTTTTCTCTTTCAGAGTTGTTGCTTTATGGACTTATTATTTTGACTGCAGGTTCACTTATTCATGCATTGGTTAGAGGTGCCAGAGAAAAGCAGGGTGCATCAGCGTTCTTGCAGTGGGCATCTGGTTTTTTTCTGGGGGCGTCGATATTGGTACTATTGTATGTCTTAAACTGCGGTATCAGCTATAAAAGAGAATCATTTTCAGCTGCGTCAGGTATAACTACTGAGGAATATTCCATAGAGGATTTAAAACAGGCGTGTCTGTGGTTGACTGAGGAAGTAAATAAACGGTCAGATAAGGTAAAGAGAAATTCAGCAGGGGTAATGGAACTGTCTGGGGATGAACAAGACACGGCGGTAAATGCCATGGTGCAGCTTGGGGAGGAGTATCCTGTTTTATCCGGCTACTATCCAAGACCCAAGGGGCTTTTGGTATCCGATATTTTATCTTATCAGGGACTAACGGGAGTTTATTCACCATTTACGGTAGAAGCAAATTATAATAAAGACATGACCTCATATAATATTCCGTTTACTGCCTGCCATGAACTGTCACACTTAAGAGGATTCATGCAGGAGGAAGAGGCAAATTATATCTCGTTTCTGGCCTGTAAGGATGCCGAGTCAGCAGAGTTTCAATACAGCGGTTATCTGATGGGATGGATATACAGTACAAATGCACTGCGTATGATGGATGAAGAAGCCTGGGAGGAAGTTCGCCAAGGGTTGGATGTACAGGTGGAAAGTGACTTGAAGGAAAATACTCGTTTTTGGAATCTGTATGAGGGTGCTGTGGCAGAAGTTTCAAATAAAGTTAATGATACCTATCTGAAGGTAAATGGACAGTCAGAAGGAGTAAAGAGTTACGATAGAATGGTAGACCTGATTGTGGCGTATTTTCTTGAAGAGATTTAATCTCCTGAGAAAATACGCCACAATCAGGTCTATTAAAGTTTAAAACAAGGTAAAGCTAAATAGATTATTCATCTAGTTTGAATTGAGATACCAGATGATTCAGTGACTGTGCCTGAGCAGATAATTCCTCGCTGGTAGCTGAACTTTCTTCAGCGGCGGCAGAGTTACTTTGTACAACATTAGATATTTGAGCAACACCTTGTTCAATTTGTTCTACAGCAACAGTCTGCTGATCAGAAGCATTACGTACTTCGGCTACAGAAGTTACAATATCATCCAGTCCGTCGATTACCCGTTTTAATGCTTCGGCAGTTTCGGATGTAATCTGACTGCCGCTGGACACTTCTGTAATTGCTGTCTCGATCAAGTCTCTCGTATTTATTGCTGATTCAGCACTTTGCTCAGCAAGTTTACCAATCTGATCGGCTACCACTGCAAATCCTTTTCCGGCAGCACCAGCTCTTGCTGCTTCAATGGATGCATTTAATGACAGCAGATTTGTCTGTGCAGCAATATCTTCAATTCCACCGATAATATTCTTGATTTCATTTGAAGTCTTTTCAATTCTGTTCATTGCATCTGTTAGTTCCGTCATTTTATTCTGGCTTACTGTTGCTTCGTTTCCTACCATTCTTGCCTTGCTGTGTGCGGTATCAGTAGCTTTCGTTGTTTCTTCTACCTGTCTCGTAACTGTGGTTGCTGTTGAAAGCAGTTCTTCAACTGACATAGCCTGTTCGCTTGCACCTTGCGCAAGTTCCTGAGCGCCTGAAGCTAATTGATTAGATCCTGCTTCTACTTGGGCAGATGCTTCTCTTATGGCGTGAATTGTACCGGAAAGAGTTACTCTTAATTTCTGAATAGAACGCAATATTTCCAAGTATTCTCCTGCATAAATCTTTTCATGGATTCTGGAGCTTACACTAAAGTTCCCTTCTGCCATTTCTGAAAGCAGATAACTTACATCACCAATTATTGTCTGTTGAGCGTAGACGATAGCAGAGGTGGACTGGGCCAGAATTAAGGTTTCATTTTTGGATTTAATATCAGGAACTTCTGTTGTGAGATCACCTACAGCCAGTAGTTTCAAACGCTCTGTACACAGGCTGACAGATTCTCCCAGATGTTTCCCTGTTCTTTGTGCCATGTAAGCACCAAGAAGCAGAATGAGAATGGAGGAAATTCCAATAATAATTAATCCTTTAATTGTACTATCCATAAAGTCTGAAGCCGGAGTGGTAATTGCTAAACTCCATCCGTTGATTCCGGTTGGGGCATAAGCAAGATATTTAGATTGTCCTGCATAGCTATATTTACCAAAGCCGGATTGTCCCTGAGTCATCTTTTTTTCCAGTGCCGCGATAGACTCTAAAGATGAATCCGTTTTTGCTGCTTCAATATCGTTTTCCTCATTTTTTACAATATCAAAATCTTCATGTGCTATAGTAGTTCCCTCTCCGTTAATAAGATAGGCACCACCGTTTTTGCTTACTTTAATTGTGGATACGATATCGGTAAGGAACATGGCATCCATAGACACACCAACAACACCAACAATTTCAGAGTTCTGCTTGCCATCTTTCCAAAGTGGAGCAGCAATAACAACTGTAAATTTATCTGTTAACTTATTGTAAGCGGGATCTCCAATAGCTGTGGTGCCGGTCAATACGGTCTTAAAATAGTCTCTGTCGGAAATGTTCACATCATTAACTTTATTTACACCGCTCTTGTCTGTAATGAAAGCGGTTTCCCAGCTGTAATGAGACTTATATCCGTCTAGTATTGTCTGTTTCTCCGTTGCAGTAAGATCATCAGATCCTAAATCTGGAATAGTTCCCATCATCTCTACTGTGTTCATTGAAGCAGTCAATTTAGCTTTAACTTCTGCGGAAGCCTCGGTAGCGGTAACAGGCATACTGCTTTCCAGTGCGTTGGCGGTTGAGATATAATTAAGGTAATAAGAGATTATACCAGATAATATCAGTGCTGCGGCAAGCAGAAAGGTAATGATTCGCTGAATCTCTCGTTTAATCGTTGTGATTTTAACCTCTTTTAAATCCTCATTGCGTTTCTTCTTTCGTTTCATGTCTAACTCTCCTTCTGTAGGTATAGGTATATTTTTTTTAGAACATTCCTAATTTAATATTTTACAACTTTTTCCAGCGGTTGTCTATGTAAAAAATGTTTTTGAATCATACCAAAATCTTATACAATTGTTAAATTTAAATACAAATAGACAAAATTTAGGTATGACTGGCTATTGCATATATATTTTGTTATAATAAAAATAAATATTAATTACAGGAAGTTTTATAGATGACCAAACATTATACGGCAGCTACACTAAAAATTAATAACACAAAAAATATATTAAATTATATTTATGCTCAGAAGCGGGCTACTCCTCAGATGATTCATAATGTGACTTTGCTCAGCCGCCCCACCGTTGCTCAGATTCTAAAAGAGCTTCAGGAGGAAGGACTTATTTTTCAAAGTGGTCTTGCGGATTCTACAGGAGGGCGAAAAGCAAACATTTACGAATTTAATCCTTCTAAGAAGATTACAATCGGGCTTGAACTCCTTGCCGACCACTATGAACTTGTGGCGGTGGATTTGTATGCGGAAATACTTAAGTTCGAAAAGGTGGCTTTACCTTTTTCTGCAACTACGTTATATTTCGATGAAGTCTGTAATTCTGTTAATCGTTTTATAGACAGTTTGAATTCCCTGGATGAACAGGTTCTGGGTGTAGGTATTGCTCTTCAGGCGTTGATATCGCCTAATGGAAAACACATAATTTACGGAAAGATTTTAAATTGTACAGGGATGGATATAGAAGAGTTCAGCAGCCGGATACCTTACCCATGCATGTTTAATCATGACGCAGAATCAAATGCTAATGTGGAATTGTGGAATAATCCATTATTAAAAAATGCTATATACTTTAATATTCGTTCGGATTTAAGTGGTGCGATTATTATAGACCGGAAGTTCTTTAAAGGGGGAGAATATAAGAGTGGTGTATTTGAACATATGACTATAGTGCCCGGAGGCGCACCATGCTATTGTGGTAAAAGCGGATGTGTGAATTCATATTGTTCACTCTCTGCATTACTTAAACCCCAGGAGGATATCCAACAGTTCTTCTTTTTATTGAGAAAAGGTACGGAATCCTATAAAAAGCGTTGGGACAAGTATCTGGAATATTTGGCCATGGCGGTGGACAATCTGCATATGGCGATTAACTGCAGTATAATACTGGGAGGGAACCTTTCACGTTATTTAGTTTATGATGACATTTTGAAACTTCATGAACTGGTAAATAAGAGAACAGCATTTCCTGCATCTGAGCAATATATCAGTATTAGTTCCTGCACGAATATACCACTTTGTATTGGGGCGGCACTGCCGTTTATTGAAAAATTTAAACATGGAATCATGTAATCGGTGAAGAAGAAATCGAATAAGGAGGAAAAAGTGAAAAAAAGTATAGTTATACTGGGAGTTCTATTGTGCTTTTTTGGTGTGATAGCAGGTTTTTTTACCATTCTCCCCATTTTGTTCGAAACATTAATTCGTGTTTCGTGGTCGCGAGCAGTAGTTTTTCTTCTTTTATTTATTGTCATACAGTTCTTTATTTCTTCCAAGGAGATTTATCAGACAAGTGGCTTTAAATATGGGATGATTATTATATTTATTCTCTTTGTTGTCTTTTGGGATATAGAAGGCAATGCTTTGTTTAATAAGCCTTTAGAATGGGCAATCAGTTCTGCCGGAACTCTTGAAATCGAAACACAGGTGGAGTCTTATGCGGGTACCACTTCAATTAATTCTGTGTTTTCTATTGTTAAACCAGATGGTACCGTTTCAAAAATACCGCTTGTGTTCATTTTACTGTATCGTGTTCTACAGTATTACATTCTGCTACATTTGGTTTATTTTATAAACGATAAAACGCTGATAAAGTTTTATTCTTTTTTACGAAAAAAATTACATCCTGTGGAAAGAAGAGAGTACAATGAATTAGATGATGTAATGAAAGAAAAGATAAAAAACGAACTGGCTAGGAGAGAACGCAATGAACAAGAAAACGAAAAGTTGTCTCCGCAACTGTATGAGCAATTAAAAGAAATGAAGAGAGAAGAGAAATATATACAGGCAATAAAGCTGGTAAGAGTAGAGACTGATGGACGCCTTTCCATAGGGGAGGCAAAAAAGATAATAGATGACTTATAAAACTTAAGGCTGCAGGAAATGTGTTGATTTCCTGCAGCCTTTTAATAGTTTATTTTACCATAGTTGCAAAGTCCAAATCTTTATCAGCATAATCGGCTACATTAGCAGAGTCGATGACAACGGTGCCTGCATCAACAAATTCTTCTACACTTTCTCCGCCGAAAATTTTGATAGCGGTGTCAACAGCAGTCTGTCCAAGAAGTACTGGATCATTAGATGCAGTACATGCATATTTACCATCCTGAATCTGTAGTACCGCCTCCATAAGACCGTCAACTCCGCAAACCATGATATCTGAATAACCCTGTTCTGCGCATACCTGTGCTGCACCGAGAGCCATATCATCATTATGTCCAAAGATAGCCACAACATCTTTGTTGGCCTGTAATAAGTCCTGCGTGGCAGGTATAGCTTTTGAACGGTCATAATCACAATAGGAAGACTGTACAATTTTTAGTCCGGGAACCTTTTCTATGGCTTCATGAAAGCCGTCTCTTCTGTTCATCATTGTTGTGGATCCTGCTGTGCCCTGGATTTCTAGAATTGTTCCTTCTGCGCTTTCACCGCCCAGCATTTCGATCAATCTTTCCCCTACGAGCCGGCCCATTTCAACATTATCGCGTCCTACCCATGCGGTGTAATCTTTTTTTACATTTTTATCCACAGTAATCACAGGAATATCTGCATTTTTACATGCCTCAATTCCTGCAGAGGGTCCGTCCTCATTTACGGGGTTGATAATCAACATGTTTATTCCCTGCGAAATTAAATCTTGTATATCTTTATTTTGTTTTGCAATGTCATTATCTGCGTTTAATGAAACTACACTGATTCCTTTTTCTTTAGCATAATCTTCAATGATGGGTGTCATATTTGCGAAGAAAGGGGTGTCTTGAGAACAGTTGGAGAAACCAATTTTAAGCTCATCACTTTCTACATCACTGCTTGCAGCAGTTTTACCGGTATCTGTACTGTCATTTTCATTTTCTGTAGTAACTGCGCCGCAGCCAGCTGTTGAGAGAACTAATGCTGCAGCTAAACTTAATGCCGTCAACTTTTTCAATTTCATATTTCTTCCTCCAAAAATCAGTTGATACCGTGAAACGCTCAGAATTCGGACGGTATCATAATTATTAGTTACATTATCGAGGCCCCGATAATATCTGAAAAGCCGTAGCTGATCATACTTTTTTGTTATTCCTTTGAAGAATTCCCCTTAGAAACAAATTGGTTTAACAACAATGCGAATATAATAATTGCACCTTTAGCAATTCTTTGATAATAAGAGGGCAGTCCTACCAGATTAAAAATATTGGTAATAATCTGTAACAGGAAAACTCCCCCAAAAGTTCCGCCTACTGAGCCAATTCCGCCGCTCAAACTAGCCCCTCCAATAACACTGGCAGCAATAGCGTCAAGTTCATAACCGTTGCCGGCAGTCGGCTGGCCGGTTGACATCCATGAAGCAGTGAGAATTCCTGCAAAACCGGCAAGTATTCCGCTGAGCATATATGTAAGAGCGTAATTTCTTTTGGTCTTGATACCAGAAAGCATTGCTGCTTCACGATTTCCTCCAATAGCAAATAAACTTCTGCCATAGAGAGAATATTTCAATACTAAAATAAAAATAATAGTGAGTACAATCCAGAACAGGCCACTAATGGCTACTTTTTCGAATAAAAAACCTCCTCCCAGAATATGAAAAGCATCTCCCAGTCCAAAAACCGGATTTCCACTGGTTGTCAATAATGCTGCGCCCCTGGCAATTTCCATCATGGCGAGGGAGGCAATAAAATCAGGCAATTTAAATTTAGCAGTTAATATTCCGGTCAGAAGTCCCATTGCACAGCTGACTGCCATTCCGGCAAGACATCCCAAAAGAATAGCTGTACCGCTTCCACTCATTTTCTCTACAATGATTGCAGTGACCATTCCGGAAAAAGCCAGAACAGAGCCTACAGAGAGATCAATTCCACCAAGAAGAATAACCAAAGTCATACCAATGGCTACTATTCCAGGAATAGAAGCCTGCTGCAACAGATTCAGAAAGTTCCCAAGAGTAAGAAAATTAGGGGATAAAGCAGCAGAAATCAGAATAAAAACTACCAGTAAAATGATTAAATTATACCTTCTGATTATTTCATTCATGTTTATTTTGTTTTTCATTTTGTGCTCCTTCCGATTACTGACGCGTGTAATATTTGATCTGCATTAAAATTTGCCTTGTTGGCAGCCATTACTTGTTTTCCGTCATAAATTACATGTATGTTATCACTGATACGCAGGAGTTCCTGCAGTTCTGATGAAACTACAATAACGCTTTTTCCCATATTGGTCATTTCCCGAATAAGCTTGTAGATTTCTTCTTTTGCAACAACGTCAATTCCTTGTGTAGGTTCATCAAGTAAGAGAATATCGCAATCCTTCATCAGCCACTTTGCAAGGATGACCTTTTGCTGGTTACCGCCGGACAGATTACATGTAGGGGTCTGAATGGCTGGAGTCTTAATATTCAGTTTCTGTACATAGTTTTGACATTCTTTATCAATATCCTGATAATTAATTTTTCCCTTCTTTTTAAAGCGGGAAAGTGCAACCATTGACATGTTTTCCCAGACTGGTAGAAGGAGGACCAGTCCCTGTGTCTTTCTACTCTCCGGTGCCAGTCCTATTTTGTGCTGTATAGCCTCCTTTGAGCTTTTAAAACACACAGTCTCTCCGTGAATTAGAATTTCTCCCTTAGTGCAGGGCTTGAGACCAAATATGGACTGGAGTATTTCGGTTCTGCCCGCACCAACAAGTCCATATAGTCCAAGAACCTCTCCTTTGTGCAACTTAAAACTTATATCGGAGACTTTATAGTTGCTTATTTGGTTTAATTCAAGGACAACTTCACTAGAAACTTGATGAACATCGGTTTCCTCATGCTCTATTTGAGAGATAGTAATCCCTGTCATAAATTCCACCAAAGAGTCTTCTGTTAGTTCTTTTACGCTTCGACAGACAACAAATTTTCCATCTCTTAGCACGGTAATCCTATCTCCTACAGTAAATAGTTCTTCAAGGTGGTGAGAAATATAAATAATGGTGATTCCCTTCTCTTTCAAATCTTGTATTACTTTCACAAGAATCTCAAATTCAGACTGTGACAAAGTGGAGGAAGGCTCATCCATGACAATAAGTTTAGCGTCACAAGCCAGTGCTTTCATTATTTCGGTTAACTGACGCTGTCCCATGTTCAGGGAAGATACTTTTGCTTTGGCGTTAATGCGGATATTTAACCCATCAGCCAGAACCTGGGTCTGGGCATAGACTTTTTTCCAGTCTACAGCACCAAGAGACGTCTGGGGATAGTTGTTTATGTAAACATTTTCACCGACAGTCAGCTCGTTAAACAGGGAGAGCTCCTGGTAAATAACTGAAATGCCTTCCTTTCTTCTTTTTTCCGTGCCATGGGATTTGAGCAGTTGACTGTCAAAATATATTTCGCCCTTGTCTTCGGTATATGCCCCGGAAAGAACTTTCATTAATGTAGATTTTCCGGCTCCGTTCGCACCAATAAGACAATGAACTTCTCCTTTTTTAACATTGAAATCGACTTGGTCAAGAGCTTTAACTCCTGGAAATATTTTCACGATTTTTTTCATCTCTAAAATATTTTCATTATACACCTGTATCCCTCCTGTTCATAAATAGTTATGCAAAATAACTTTACATAAGCATACTTGTTGAGGGGTTTTGTGTCAATTGTCTAATGTGTTGGTTTTTGGAAACCTAAAATTGTGCAACATGAATAAAATATATTGAAATAATGAAAAAATTTGTGCTAATTACACATATAACTACTGAATGGTTTAGATAAACTGTATAAGTGCGATTGTCTTTTTTTTGTCAGAGATAAAATCATAAAATGAAGATTAGGACAAAAATAAAAGTATTTATATTTTTTATGATTATTAAATCCCTAATAATAAGCTGATTTATAAAAAAATGTTATGAAATATTGTTAAAAAAATATCGTGATTTTAATATAAAATAAAATTTACTAAAAATTAGCTGTCTTTTTTAGCCATTTTTATTTATTGACACATTTTTATAAACATTGTAATCTTATGTAAAGTGTTTTGACATAAGTGGCAAATCACATAATATAATCGTTACTATAATCATATGATACAAGGGGACAATAACCCTGTCTGTGCCAACAGACTGACAACAGGAAAGGAAGGTATGAAAACATGAGTAATTTACCAAAAAAAATGAAAGCAGTAGTTGCCTATGCGCCTGGAGATTATCGTTTTGAGGAAGTAGACACTCCCGTAGCCGGAGAGGGAGAAATGATTTTAAAAGTAGAAGCCTGCGGAATTTGTGCAGGAGATGTAAAATCCTATCATGGAGCTAAAAGTTTCTGGGGAGGGGATGGAAATCCGCCATACATAAAAGCACCTATGATTCCAGGACATGAATTTGTAGGGCATGTGGTAGAGATGGGACCCAATGTAAAAGGAGCGTGGAAAATAGGAGACAGAATTTGTCCTGAGCAGATCGTCCCCTGTAATGAGTGCATGTTTTGCAAGACCGGTCGTTACTGGATGTGCGAAAAGCATGACTTGTTTGGGTTTCAAAATAATGTTAACGGGGGTATGGCGGAATATGTTAAGCTGACAAAAGAAGCTATTCCTTATTTGATTCCAGAGTCACTGGCCATAGAAAAAGCAATCCTTACAGAACCCTATGCATGCTCTTGGCATTGTGTAGACAGAGCTCAGATCGGTAATACAGATGTTGTGGTTTTGTCTGGAGTAGGAACTTTGGGTCTTGGAATGGTGGGGGCAATTAAACAAAGAAACCCCAAGACACTGGTGGTTCTGGATATGAATGATACAAGGCTTAATAAGGCAAAAGAGTTTGGCGCTGATATTATCATGAATCCCGGAAAAATGGATGTAGTGAGTGAAATAAAAGGATTGACCAATGGTTATGGCTGTGACATATATATTGAGGCTACGGGGCATCCATCCAGTGTAGAGCAAGGGCTGCAATGCATCCGTAAAATGGGAAGATTTGTAGAGTTTTCTGTTTTTGCAGAAAAAGTTTCTGTAGACTGGAGTATTATTAGTGATAGAAAAGAATTGGATCTGCTTGGAGTCCACCTCAGCCCTTATTGCTATGATACAGTAATTGACTGGATAGGCAGCGGAAAACTTCCAACGGAAGGGGTTGTTTCCCACAAACTTCCGCTTAGCCGCTGGAAGGAAGGGTTTGATGCAGCTGCGGCCAGTGCGGAAGGTACTTTTAAAGTGGTTTTATTACCTGAGGCATAAACAGAGTACAAGAGTGATGTGTATAAAAACAGGAGGACATAGTGATGCAGAGGATTTTAAATAACCCAGATGATATTGTTGATGAAATGCTGGAGGGGTTCTTGAAGGCTCATTCTGACTTGGTAGAATCTACTGAAAACCCCAGAGTGATTAAAGCAAAGACAGTTCCAACGGGAAAAGTAGGAGTAATCACCGGTGGCGGTTCTGGACATAAGCCAGCATTTATCGGGTACGTAGGTAAAAATATGTGTGATGCCGCTGCTGTGGGAGAAATTTGTTCATCTCCAACTGCTGCTGCCTTTTTAGATGCCTGTAAAGCCGTTTCTCAGGGAAAAGGTGTAGCATGTTTGTATGGAAATTACTCTGGTGATAATATGAACGTGAAGATGGCGGTTAAAATGGCACAAAAAGCCGGTATTACTGTAAAAACTGTTGTTGCAAATGATGATGTTGCGTCAGCACCTAAAGATCAGAGAGAAAAAAGACGAGGGGTTGCCGGAGAAATTTTTATGTGGAAAGCAGGAGGAGCAAAGGCGGCTCTTGGTGGAAATCTGGATGAGGTGGTCGCTGCGGCTCAAAAAGCGATTGATCAAACAAGGAGTGTGGGCATTGGACTTACTCCATGTACCTTGCCGGCAGTAGGGCATCCGAACTTTGAAATAAAAGACGGTACCATGGAGGTGGGAATTGGTCATCATGGTGAGCCGGGAATAGAAGTATGTGAACTTGAGACGGCAGCCCAGATGGCAAAAAGAATGGTGGATGTTGTAATACCTGATTACCCATTTGAAACAGATGATGAAGTTGCCGTTCTAGTCTCTGGTCTAGGGGCTACACCTGTTATGGAGCTTTATGTGCTTTATAATGAAGTGGAAAAACTTTTGGAACAAAAAGGTATCCGTATTTACAAATCATATGTAGGAAACTATTTTACATCTATGGAAATGATGGGGGCAACACTGACTGTGATGAAGCTTGATGAAGAACTAAAAGAGTTGATAGATCTTCCTGTTGAAACAATGGGGCTGAAGCAGATGTAGGAGGAGAATATGACTGTATTTAAAAATAAAGACGGTAAACCTGTTTTGATGCAAATCGTAAAACGTATTCAAGAGAATAGGACTTATCTGGGCGAAGTGGACGGCTTGATCGGTGATGGAGATCATGGAATGAATATGAATAAAGGATTTACCATTTTTGAATCAAGGTTCAAGGATAAAGCGTTCACATTTACTGAGGGGTTAAGTGAATTGGGCAATATATTGTTTTCTGAAATCGGTGGATCCATGGGACCTATTTATGGCACAGTACTGATGGACACGTCGGAAGCGGGAGCAGAACTTGAGGAAATTTCCCTTTTTGATTTGAGCAAAATGTTGGAGCATGGATTAAAGGGACTCCAGGAAATCGTTGAAGCCAGAGTAGGTGATAAAACATTGGTAGATACACTTGCACCAGCTGTTGAAAGTCTTAAAAAATCTGCAAATGAGAAAGAAGATTATAAAACTGCTCTGGAAAAAATGAAGGCAGCCGCAGAAAACGGGAAAGCATCTACCAAGGATATGGTGGCTAAATTCGGACGTTCCAGCCGTTTAGGAGAGCGCTCAAGAGGTGTTTTAGATGCAGGCGCTGTTTCCTGCTGTATCATACTGACGGCTATGGCAGATGGGATAAGCAGTGTGCTAAAATAATTTAACAGAGACATGATATCAAACTGTTTTGGTATCATGTTTCTTCTGTTCTTTAAATATAGTTCTTAGTTTGTGATAATACTTTTTGAAAATTGTAAAAAAGCCTTGCATTTTATTTTTTGATATGTTATTATTTAAAACGGTCACTGCGAAAACGGTGATAAAAAATTAAATATGGCTCCTTGGTCAAGCGGTTAAGACATCGCCCTTTCACGGCGGTAACACGGGTTCGATTCCCGTAGGAGTCATAGTATGGCGCAGTAGCCAAGCGGTAAGGCGTGGGTCTGCAACACCCTGATCACCGGTTCAAATCCGGTCTGTGCCTCTTATACTCCCTGAAGACGTAAGTTTTCAGGGAGTTTTTGATATATAAAAGAATCTTTTGATTGTAATTAAAAGCGGAATATAAGGTTTCATTGATGCATTTTCCCTGTGCCGATCATTGTTCAAACAGTACACGAGTTGCAAATAAACGGTTATAATGATTGCAAGTTGTCACTCCAAAACATATACATTTAAGTAGATAGGGAGGAAGAAACATGGATGCAATTAGTGAAAAGGTAATACGGTGTCTGCTGGAGACTGAGGGGTACGTAACAACTGCTTCATTGGCTGATATGACTGGGATATCGGTAAGCAGTATTAAGCACAATTTGAATTGGATTCGGGAGGAACTTGAAAAATTTAATATTCAATTACAGAGTACACCTAAAAAAGGTTTCTGTCTGACTGCAACAACAGAAGAGCGGATGAAGGCATTTCACAAGCTGGAGGAAGAAGCAAGCAGACACAAAGATTCGTTTATTTTTCGAAAAGGGTATATCCTGGAAACGCTGTTTAATTTTAAAGCCAATTATACAATTTCATTGTTTTCAGAAGAATTGGCGGTGAGCCGAAATACCATTCAAAAGGATTTGGATCAGATTAAGGAACAATTAGCCCATCTGGATGTGGATATTAGAAGAGTGCGTAATCAGGGAGTGGTGCTGACTGGGGCGGAGTTCAATATACGCCAGGCAATTATTGAGCACAATAACTCTAAATACTGGAACTGGAATCCAGACACTATTCTTGAGGTTGCGGATGGATTTGATCTGCGTGTAAGTAAGAAAGCTTATACCTATCTTTCGGGAACGTATTCTGAAATGAATCTTCTTGCTATTCAAGCGTTGCTCTGTGAAGCAGAAAAACTACTGGGTATTACTTTGGTAGATATTTCATTTTGCCGTATGATCGAGTATCTGGCGATTATGCGCCAGCGAATTCTGAATCTTAATATAATTGTAAAAACCACTGGTGAGGAAAATCTGCCGGAAATAGATAAACGTTTTCTGGATACCAGTGAGGGTATGGTGAAAAAGCTTGTCCCCAAATTTGCAAAACCACTTTATCTGGAAACTCTGTATCTGGCAGCGTGCCTCTTTGCAAACCATACCTGTGAGAATTTTGGTTCCGAAATAAGTCATGATTATAGAAAGATAGCCGAAGATTATTTATGTTCATTGGAACCGGTTCTTGAAATGAAGGGGCTGAAAAGAGATGAAGAACTGGTTAGTGAACTTGGTGTCTTCTTCCATCAGGTGAAAATCAGAGAAGCATATCAGATTTTGGTGTGGGATGAATTACATAGGGATATCCAGAAACAGCTCTCGGGTCTGTATGCCGCCTGTATGGCGAATTTATTTATGGTGGAAGAACGGATAAATACGATGTTCAGGCAGGATGATATAGCATGGGTAGCCCTTTTGATTCATAACTTTATGACAGACGCTAAAAATAAGACAAAAGTGGTGTTCCTGCATGCAACTGACAGGCATACTGCATTATATCAAAAACGCAAAATGGAAAAAAAGATTCCGCAGATATGTGTAACAGAATGTATTTATTATGGCGAATATAAGAGGATACAAGGAGAAGATACTTTAATTGTATCTACAGTTCCAACAGAAAAAAAACAAAAAAATATCATAGAAGTGACAAAACATATTTATGACAGTGATATCGAGCTTATCAGAGGTGAGCTGGAAAAACTTGAGGAGCAGAAAAAGGGGATGATGATCAAAAAGCTTGTGTCGGACGTATTTGAAAAGGAATTGATGATTTGCGAGTTAAATGCAAGGACAAAAGAAGATGCCATTATGCAAATGAGCCAGATACTGTTTGAGCGGGGTTATGTAAAACAAGAATTCTGTGATCAGGTACTTGCGCGTGAAAACTTCTGTCCCACATCGATCGGGAAGGAGATTGCCATACCGCATCACTATGGAGACTATATTATTAAAAGTAAAACCGCAGTGGCAAGGTTAAAGCACCGGATCTCGTGGCAGAAAACAGAGAAGGTATCTCTGGTATTTTTAATTGCAAATAACTTTGAAGATCCTGAAAAACTGCAGATGCTCTTTAAGTATCTATACGATATTATTGAGGATGCAGGGCAGATAAGAAAAGTAAAAGAATCAAAAAGTGAAGAGGAAATGCTGCAAAACATCCTGATCTTATCCTAATAAAAAATATAGAGTGCAAAATCAGGGATTATGGGACGTAGACGCTGTTTTCAAAAGAAGATATGATGAATATATCAAGAAATCAGGCGTTCATAAACTCATATGCGCCATATATAAAGGAGGAAAAAAGATGTTAGTTAACATGAAACAGATTTTGGAAATCGCCGAAAAGGAGCAGTATGCTATCCCGTGTATCAATACACCGAATATTGAAACTCTGCGTGCAGTCGTTGGTGCGGCGGAGGAATTAAATACGCCGGTTATAATTGACCATGCTGAAGTACATAATACTCTGATTCCTATAGAGCGGATCGGACCTGAAATGGTAAAGTATGCAAGAGAGGCTTTGGTTCCCGTTTGTGTGCATTTGGATCATGGCACGGATTATACATTCTTGATGAAAGCGATTCGGGCGGGTTTCACTTCCATTATGTATGACTGCAGTGCACTTCCTTTTGATGAGAATGTAAAGCGGGTCAAAGCATTTGTAGAGATTGCGCATAATCTGGATATTACTGTGGAAGCAGAACTGGGCATGATGAAATCTGCGGCTGAAGATACACATCAGGCAGACGCTGAAAGCAGGATACTTACCAATGATGATATCCGTGAATTTTTTACAGATCCCGAGGAGGCAGAGGCTTTTGCAAAGCATACAGGCTGTGACGCTCTGGCGGTATGTTTCGGAACCATGCATGGTATTTATGCAGAACCTCCTGTGCTTGATATTGATCGTGTGAAAGCAATCAGAAAAGCAGTGCCCGGGGATTGCCGTATTGTAATGCATGGTGCTTCGGGAGTGGAATTTAGTCAGGTTCAACAAGCCATATCAGCGGGATGCTCAAAAGTTAATTTTTACTCCTACATGGCGAAAGCAGCAACTCAATTTGTGGGTGATCGTGTGGCTCAGACCGAAGGGAAAATTGCTTACCATGAGTTACAGGAAGAAGCCTTTGTATTTATGAAAAATTATGCAAAAGACGTGTTGAAAGCATTTAGAAACGGTAAATAGGAGGAGGCAGATATGGCAAAATTATTTGATATTTTGGAAAACTTTCCATTTAAAAAAGACGAAAAGAAACCCATGTTAATTCGGAAACACGATTATTCTACCGCACTATATCCGCCGGATAATGCACTGACATCAGATAATACGTTTACCATGATCACCACAGACACGTTTATGCTGGGTATCTATGAACTGGGGCCGGGAGGGGTGTTTGCCCCCCTTGATATTCATCCGGGAGACGAGTCATACTATATTTTAAACGGACCCGTGGTACAAAGAAGCGGAAACGGACAATTTGCATATCTCGAAACCGGAGAAGGACTCTTTATGCCTGAGGGAGCATGGCATTGCTGCCATAACTTCTCAAATGATAAGGCGAGGATTCTCTACTTCATTACGCCTAAAGCATGGAGCGATGCTATACCGCCGGCTGTAATACCCACAGATGAAGAGACCAAGTTTTACAAGGGAACAAATAACACCAATCTCCCGGATATGCGGAAAAAAATTCAGGATATCTCAAGGCAGGGCTGTACGGACGATATTGGCAGCTGGCCGGTAGATCCTACAGAGGCAAGAAAAACCGGAGCAGTATATGCGGTACGTGATTTTGAAAAACTCAATAATGTTCATGGAACGGCACATCCTATGTTAATGCGTTTTATTACCAGTAATAATTACGGGCATTTTGGAGAAATGATTCTTCCGGCAGGGGGATATGGCCCCCGCTGCTCTGACCCCGACAGTCATGCAGGTGATGGTGCATTGTATTGTATTGAGGGACCGGTCACAGTTAATCTCACTGATCTTATGGAAAGCTTTGTTCTGGAGCCGGAAGATACCTTTTTTATCCCGGCAAATACAAGATATCAGTTGGTAAATTTTGAAAAGTCACTTGCCAAAGTAGTGTTTGCAATTACTGAATTATAAGAGAAGGCTGGAGTTTAAAATAAAATAGGAGGGTTCTTTGCTGAGTGCAGCGAAGAACCTTTTTTGTTTTAGGATTGCGGGAGCACAAAGTGCGTAGCAATCCGTAAGTATCACAGGGTCAAAATACCTTTTGACCCTGGTATCTTTAGGGGAAATTCTCCAAGCTTCCCTTTAAATACAAAACGCTTCCTGACGTATGGGCACTCTCGCAACAAAAACTAATGATTTCTGTGAAATGAAAAATGTAAATGAAATGTATGAATTGCACAAAATAATAATTATAAATATAAATAAACAATGCAGTATTACAATAAAAATGAGAAGATAAATATGTTTTATGGACTATTACTACAGAAGTAGTGCAAAAGAGGGGGTTATGTATAGTATCTTTTTTGAAAAAGTGTTGTTAAAATATAAATAAGATAAATGTTTTGCACGGTATTGCGCGCACACCGGTCAGGCAATTGTCGGGAAATGATGAAGGAGGCATTCACTATGGGAATTCATGGCATTGACATGGCAAAGGTACTTCAAAAGGAGTTAATGATTTTGGATCGAGAACCTTTTGATGGGAAAGAACAATTATTTCAATTTATATCTGAACAATTTGAAACGAGTAAAGTCGTATCAGATAAGGAGGCGTTCAGAAAATCACTTTTTTACAGAGAGAGCCTGGGTTCTACTTATATGGGGGACTTTATTGCTATTCCACATGGTCAATGCAGTGAGGTGCTGAAATCAGGAATAGGATTTATCCGGTGCAGGGATAGTTTTATTTATGAATCCCAGGGAGAAGCGGGACCGGTTAAATACATATTTATACTTGCAGTGGATGAGGCGGGCGGAGATAATCAGCATTTAAGGATATTAGCCACTTTGGCAGGGTATCTGATGCGGGATGATTTCAGAGAGCTGATAGCCGGTGTAAAGAATTATGAAGATCTGCTTGCAGGTATCAAAAAAATGGAAACGGAAGAATAAGGAGGTATTGTTATGTTTGTAATTGCAATAACATCTTGTGCAACAGGTATCGCTCATTCATATATGGCTGCGGAGGCCATCAAGAAAGCCTGTAAGAAGAACGGACACACCTGCAGGGTGGAGATTCAGGGAGCACTTGGCATTGAAAATCAGCTGACTTCCAAGGATATTGAAAATGCAGACCTGCTGATTTTTGCAAATGATGTGGGAATTACTAAAGCAGAACGGTTTACTGATTTTCCCAAGGAAAAAATAAGACAGATGAAGCCCCATGACGTAATTAAGAAACCAGAATTATTGTTTGGATAGATCCGGAAAAGGAGGAGTGGGAAAGATGAAAACGTTTTTAGATGATATTAAACAAGCGTTGTTGACAGGTGTATCTTATATGCTTCCTTTTGTAGTGGCTGGAGGCATATTGGTTGCTATTGGCTTTGCCGGAGGGGGTGCCGTTGCAGTAACAGAAAGTGAAACCGGATTCTGGTCAAGAATATTCTGGTGGGGAAAAGATGCCTTCGGACTTATGGTGCCGGTCATGGCGGCATATGTGGCCTTCTCAATTGGTGATAAGCCTGCACTTTTACCTGGTATGGTAGCGGGAGTCATATCGGATGCCATAGGCGGCGGGTTTCTTGCAGGTCTGATCGGCGGTATTATCGCAGGTTACATCGTGCATGCTTTGAAAAAGCTGCCTATCCCAGTCATGCTCAGATCCTTGCTGCCCACGTTAATTATTCCTGTTATTTCTACACTTGCAATAGGATTTATTATGGGGATTGTATTGGGGGGACCGGTAGCTGCGCTTAACAATACTATGCTTGATTTTCTCAGCAGTATGACGGGAAGCAGTTTGATTATTTTGGGACTGATACAGGGAATGATGCTGGCCTTTGATCTTGGCGGACCGGTGAACAAAGCTGCATATGCATTTGCTCTGGCAGCAATGGAGGCTGGAAACTACGCACCTATGGCAGCAAACTTTGTTGCATCTATGGTGCCTCCTCTTGCAATCGGAATCGCTATGCTGATCGTGAAAAAGAAATTTACCGAGTCTGAGCGTTCTGCAACAGCAGGGTGCCTGGTAGGCGGAATGGCGATGATTTCAGAATTTGCAATTCCCTTTGCAGTTGGAAAGCCATGGCTGTATGTGCCTTGTTTTATGGCAGGAGGAGCTGTAAGCGCTATACTTTCTTATTTGTTCGGTTGTACCATGCAGGCTCCACACGGCGGTCTTTTTGTCATCGGACTTTGTAACAGACCATTGATGTTGTTTTTAGCACTGCTTATCGGATCAGCTGTTAGCGCGGCATTGATCATTACACTAAAAAAAGCACCGACGGCTGAAGAGGAAGCAGTTGCATAAACGTTTCATCCATTAAATAAATGATGTTTTAAACAGAGGATGAAACCACAAAAGGCTGCTAATATGCGGCCTTTTATGGTTTTTACCTGGAAAGGATTAGGAATTATGGTAAGTAAAATGATTACAATAAAGAATAAATCAGGTCTTCATGCCAGACCTGCAGTGGAATTTTCAAAATTGGCAGCAAAATGTAAATCTAATATTACCCTTTTGTTTCAGGATAAAAGGATTAATCCCAAAAGTGTGCTGATGATTATGGCAGCGGCTATCACGTGTGGTTCTGAAGTAACTGTTGAGTGCAGCGGTGAGACGGAAAAAGAGGATTTGAATATTTTGATTGAAGCAATTGAATCAGGTTTTGGAGAATAGGGAGGAAGAGATGAAAGAAATTCACGTTTCACGCACGGCTTCCCGGGGAATAGCAATAGGGAAAGTATTTATTGCGGAAACAATATCTCTGGAACCGAATACATATCTGGTGACTCCGGTTGATACCGCTAATGAAATACAAAAATATGATACTGCAGTCGCCGGAGCTTTACAGCAACTGGAGCCACTGGCTGCAGAGCATGATATCTTTGGTGCACATATGGAAATAGCAATGGATCCTGCCTTAAGGGAAAGTGTTCAAACAAAAATAGTTGAACAAAATGTCAATGTGCAGCAGGCGTTAAAGAAAACAGCAGAAGAGTGGATATCTATATTTGAAGCTATTGAAGATGAGTACATGAGAGAACGGGCTGGAGATATCAAGGATATCTGCGCACGTTTGATGTGCATCTTAAAGGGGGTCGAAGACCATTCTCTTGAACAGATAAGTGAGCCTGTTATTCTTGTGGCAGAGGATCTGACACCGTCCGATACGGCCAGACTGAATCTGGCTTATGTAATGGGATTTATTACAGAAAAGGGTGGGGTTACCAGTCATGTATCTATACTGGCAAACAACATGGGTCTGCCCGTTCTGGTAGGTGCCACAGGAATTTTAAATGCAGTGAAGCAGGGCGACCAAATCATTATGGATGCCAAAGCCGGTAAGATTTTGATTCATCCGGAACAAGCAGCTATTTCAGCATATATGGAGCAAAAAAAGCAGGATATACAAGCAGAACATGAGCTCGCAGCTAAGAGCGGACTAAGGTCTGTCACTACAGACGGACATGAGGTATCGGTGTATGCCAACATAGGTAGTGTGGAAGAAGCCGGTACTCTTTTAGGCATGAACATAAAGGGTGTAGGATTGCTTCGCAGTGAATTTTTGTATATGGAAAGCAGCCATTTTCCTACGGAAGAAGAACAGTTTGAAGCATATAAGGCTATCGCCTGTCAGATAGAGGAAGAAGTAACTATTCGTACGTTGGACATAGGCGGCGATAAGACATTGCCCTATTTTCCGTTTGAACCAGAAGAAAATCCGTATCTGGGATGGCGGGCAATTCGTATTTCTCTGGAAATGAAGGAAATGTTTCGGACACAAATAAGGGCCCTTCTTCGAGCCAGTGCATATGGCCCCATTAGAATTATGTTTCCGATGATTATTGAGATGAGAGAATTAACGGATGCAAAACACATGGTAAACATATGTAAAAAAGAACTTAGGGTAGAGAACATTTCGTTTCATGAAGAAATACAGATAGGTATGATGGTAGAAACCCCGGCAGCAGTGATGTGTGCGGAGGAGTTTGCTAAAGAAGTTGATTTTTTCAGCATTGGTACCAATGATCTCACACAATATATGCTGGCAATAGATCGAGGAAACAAAAAAGTGGCTTCATACTATAATTCGTTTCATCCGGCAGTGCTGAAAAGTATACGCCATATCATTGAAGCTGGGCACAGGCATGGTATTAAGGTAGGCATGTGTGGAGAGCTCGCCGGTGATGAAAATGCAGTAGAATTATTATTGGGTATGGGACTGGATGAATTTAGTATGTCTGCTTTGTCTACACCCGGGATTAAAGAAATAATCAGAAACTGTTCGTATAAGGATGCAAAGCGATATGCAGATACTTATCGCTACGAATAGTATGGAAAGGAAACAAAAATGGGTACAAAGAAAATAATAAATAAACCACAAGATGTTGTGAGTGAAATGATGGAAGGATTTATCCTGGCAAATGAAAAATATGTGACAAAACTTCCGGAAGTAAATGCAGTGATTTCTAAGAATCCCCGGAGAGGAAAGGTAGCTTTGGTTATTGGCGGGGGGAGCGGTCATGAGCCAATGTTCTCGGGATTTGTGGGAAGGGGGCTGGCTGATGCCGCTGCCTGCGGGAATATTTTCGCATCCCCTGACCCTCATACAATTTGTGAAACGGCAAGTGCTGTGGATGCCGGAAAGGGAATACTTTTTGTATATGGGAATTATGCAGGAGACACGCTGAATTTCGATATGAGCGAAGAGATGTTAAATGAGGATGGGTTACAAACTGCTCATGTTCGTGTAATGGATGATGTGGCATCTGCACCCAGAAAAAGAGCTTTTGACCGGCGTGGAATCGCAGGGGACGTATTTGTTATAAAAATAGCCGGAGCAGCTTGTGATGCCGGATTGTCCTTGGATGAGGCAGCAGCTGTTACACAAAAAGCGGCCGGAAATATACGATCCATTGGAATTGCCACCGAACCCGGTCAGATACCCGGGTTAGAGAAGCCCATTTTTACGTTAGGTGAAAATCAGATAGAATTTGGCATGGGACTCCACGGAGAACCGGGTGTAAAACGTACAGATATGAGGCCTGCTGATGAACTGGTGAGTGTACTTTATGAACATATCATGAAAGACTTTGATTTGAAAGCCGGAGATGAGATATGTGTACTGGTGAACAGTCTGGGTGCTACGACCATCCTGGAGATGAGTATCGTATATCGAAAGTTAAGGAAACTTTTGGATCAGGATGGTATTGAGGTGTATGACGCGGACTTAAATCATTATTGTACTTCCCAGGAAATGGGCGGATTTTCAATTACCCTGTTTAAGTTAGATGGGGAGTTGAAGCGTTATTATGATGCCCCATGTTATTGCCCATATTATGCCAAGGAGGGAAAATAAAGTATGCTGGAAGTGTTGACTATACAAGATGTTAAGAATATGCTGATTTTTGTTGCAGATAAGATGATTGCGCAAAAGCATTATCTGACGGAGATCGACAGTGCAATTGGAGACGGAGACCATGGAATTGGTATGGCTTTAGGTATGCAGAAGGTTAAGGACAAACTGAATAAACTTGAAAATGCTGAAAGTGTGTACGATGTATTCACTGTAGCTGGTAAAGCTATGCTTATGTCAATGGGAGGTGCCTCCGGGGTCATTTTTGGCAGCCTTTATCTTGAAGGAGCAAAAGGCATGACCATTGCAAATCAGCTTAACCCATCGGATCTGGCAGCAATGGAACGAAAGAGTCTGACAGCCATCAAAGAACGGGGGAAGGCTCAAATTGGGGACAAAACTATGGTTGATGCACTGGAACCGGCTGTGACTGCTATGGAAGAAAACACAGAAAAAGGGCTGCTTGATATGCTGAGGGCAGCGGAGATGGGGGCTGCACAAGGGGTGGAGGACACCAAAAAATACACGGCAAAGTTTGGAAGGGCAAAGTCCCTGATGGAAAGAGCGGTGGGCCATCAGGATCCGGGCGCCACCTCAGTATACCTGATTTTTCAGGGAATGAGAGAATATGTGGAAAGTAACTGATTATCATGAGCGTAAAGAAATGCATACCGTCAACATCAATTTTGAGTCACTCTACAATTCATAGAGTGACTTTTTTGTCCAAAATTGTTAACATAAGTATAGTAAGGAAAACGATGTACTCTTTATGACAGAAAGGTTCAGGGTATGGATAAGAAAAAACTTGGGATGTGCCTGGCCGGCAGAAGGTGGGAACTTGGTCTTAAACAAGAAGAACTAGCAAATATAATACATGTATCAAGTAAAACCATTTCCAAATGGGAAAGGGGCTTATCCAGCCCGGATATTTCTTTTTGGGAGAGTATTGCAGACGCCCTGGAAATTGAGTTGTACGATTTGCTTTGTTATGGAGCAGAAAAAGAAAATAAATTAGATAAAATATCTGTACTAATCCTAAATAAATTAAAGGAATATAAACGGAACGTAGTTATTTTCTGCCTGATTGCAATAGTATCAATCGCAGGATTAAGGGGAGGATATTCTCTTTATAGTTATTATTCAGATGAGTATACCGGCTTTTTAAGAGGGGAAGTTATTGATATAGATAATGAGTTAGTTGTTTTACAGGTGGAGGGCTCTTTTTACGTTCAGGAGAAAAAGTGGTATGCTCCGAAAATTATCATAAATAGAAAAGACATACAGGATGACGTTGAACTGTCAAAGGGAAGCAGACTGGCCATTACACATGTATATAAGAATTACAATGTCAAGAAAAGAGGTGAGGATATAGAAATAAGGCCTATGCAAGTTCTGGAAGTCAGTAACATTCAATAAAATTCAAAAAAGTAGCTAGGGGATAAATATGAAAAGAATAATAGCCGTTTTTATGATTTTTACATCAGCACTAAGTGTTTCATTACTGGATAGTATAAAAGTATATGCTAGTGAAAACCCAGTTTTAAGGTTGACAGCGGATACAAATATTAGCAATAAGTTTGAGGAAATAGCACCTTATGCTATATTACAAGTTGCTGACACTGCTAAAACTCCAAGTGGTTGGGTAGCCGTAGGCTACTCTTTTGGTTATCATGATTATTACGGAACTATCGCAGGGATAAATTATGTGAAGGTGTCAAACTTTATTTCGTCAAAAATAAATGGATCACCATCTTTGAGCTATTATAATGCAGGCACTTATATTGTTGTTACTGTTACATATGTGCGTTTAAGTGATTTTAATTACGTTTCTGAAACAATAACAATTTATCCATAAAAAAGTGAGTATTCTTTCAGGAATAAAGAAAAATAATATTAAAAATAAATCCAAATTTTTAAGGCTTTCAATGACAGGTAATCATAGAAGGCCTTAAACTATTGTATAAGACTAATGCAAACATGTCCTACAGGATAAGATACAGCACCAGTAAAATTAAACTTACGGCCATAAATGGCTTTTGTATCTTATTGGCTAACTGATTTGCTTTTGTATTTGAAATCCAGAACAGAGTCATATAGATGCAGGAACAAATCATAGCCACGACCAACACAATATTTTTTAACATTTTTTCCTCCCCAAACCGATTATATTATTATTATAATCGGTTTCTTTTCGTAAAGCTAGTTTTAATTGACGAGAACTGCCTCAAATTTACCAATACTGATGTATTTATAATTTGTTTTTACATGGCAGAAGTGGGACAGCCGTTGTGCACAAGTTAAGAGTTTGGTATACTATAGTCAGTAAGTGTACAGGTCCTTAAAGAAAGCAGGGCTGTAAATGAAAAACGGGAGTGAATCGTATGGAATTTAGTCACGAGTTAATTGTACCAAATGAAGATTTGCCATTTAAAATGTTTATGTTTGAAGGCAGTGAGGGCAATTATTTCAGAGAAGCCCATTGGCACCGCTCTATAGAAATATTTGCAGTATTTGAAGGAACCCTTGCTTTCTATATTAACAGGGAAAGATATCCTCTGCATGCGGGTGAGTTCATGCTTGTAAATTCCAATGAAATTCATTCTGTTGATGCACCTGTACCAAATGTGACCGTTGTAGTTCAGATTCCCCTGAAAACCTTTGAGCGATATTTCACGGGTGAACAGTTTATCAGCTTTACCCATGATGCAAAGGCTCAGGATGAAAAAGTGATGTCATTGATTTCCAGTATTTATGAGACGTATTCAAAGAAAAAATATGGATATGATCTTAAAGTGCTTGGATTATTCTATGAATGTCTATATCAGCTGGTTACGAGATACCGTGAGACTGAGGTGAGCCAGGATATGCTCAAAAAGAATCAGAAGCTGAATCGTTTATCTGTGATTACCGGTTATGTAAAAGAGCATTATACAGATGAATTATCGTTAGAAAGACTGGGCGAGATATTTGGATATTCTCCAGCCTATCTCTCCAGAATGTTTCAGAAATATGCAGGAATCAATTATAAATCTTATTTGCAGAGCATTCGCATGGAATATGCTCTGCAGGAACTGCTGAATACAGAATATACCATAAGTGAGGTTGCTCTCGCTAATGGTTTCCCCAACAGTAAAGCAATGGCGGAGGCATTTCGGAAAAGGTATGGCATGCTTCCAAGTGAATTTAGAAAGAAGTCAAAAAAGTGACATTGTTTAGTTAAATATCAGGTCGATGAATACAGAATAAACTGATAAAATATCCTCATAGGTTTAGAATTAATCAAACCCTAAGGAGGATGGACATGAAGATCCAAAACGTAACAGAGCCCGGGTTCGGAAAATACGGGAAAGTGTTGAACGGGTATTCTATTGTCAGAATAGTAAAAGAGATGGAACACACACCTCTGCCCGAAGAAGTAATCTATGTACCATCGGTAGAGGAGATGGAGGTTCTGGCAGAGGCAGAGGCCTTGAAAAACGGTGCATTTGGGGGATTGCCGATTCAAATCGGATATTGTAACGGGGATAACCATACGTTGAACGCCCTGGAATATCACCGTTCATCAGAAGTGAACATTGCAGTGACAGACATGATCTTACTTCTGGGATCTCAGCAGGATATTCGAAGTGACTATACATATGAGACGTCAGCGGTGGAGGCTTTCCTTGTGCCTGAGGGAACGGCAGTGGAACTCTATGCAACTACGCTGCATTATGCTCCTTGTACTGCAAAGCCCGGAGGATTCAGATGTGCGGTAATACTACCCAGAGACACAAATACGGAACTTAATTTCGTCCCCGGAAAAGAGGGGGAAGAAAGATTGCTCACGGCAAAGAATAAATGGCTGATTGCCCATCATGAATCTGGAATTGAAGGTGCTTTCTGCGGTCTTATGGGTGAAAATATTACTTTAGTATAAGGAAAAGCAGGGAAACAATGAAAACTATTTTGTCAGTTCATAGAAAAGAGAGGAAAACAGGATGAATAATATGCCACAAATCAAAATCGGAGTAGTAGCAGTCAGCAGAGATTGCTTTCCTGAAAGTCTTTCAGTAACACGCAGAGAGGCTCTGATGAAAGCTTATAAGGAAAAATATAATCAGGATGAAGTATATGAATGTCCAATCTGCATAGTAGAAAGCGAAATACATATGGTGCAGGCGCTGGAAGATATAAAACAGGCAGGATGTAATGCGCTTGTGGTTTATTTGGGGAATTTTGGTCCGGAAATTGCGGAGACACTGCTTGCGAAGCATTTTGATGGACCCAAAATGTTTATTGCTGCAGCGGAAGAGACAGGCGATAATCTGGTACAGGGACGTGGAGATGCATACTGTGGAATGTTAAACGCCAGCTATAATCTGAAACTGCGTAACATTAAGGCATATATACCGGAATATCCGGTGGGTACTGCACAAGAATGTGCAGATATGATTCATGAGTTCATACCTATTGCAAAAGCGGTCGTAGGATTGAATAGCCTGAAAATCATCAGTTTTGGTCCCCGGCCATTAAATTTCCTTGCCTGCAATGCACCAATACAGCAGCTATACAATCTGGGCGTAGAAATTGAAGAAAACTCAGAACTGGACTTATTTGAAGCTTATAACAGACATGCAGGGGATGAACGAATTCCGGTTATTGTAAAAGAAATGGAAGAGGAGCTGGGTAAAGGCAATAAAAAACCAGAGATTCTTTCCAAACTGGCGCAATATGAGATTACCCTCAAAGACTGGGTAAAAGAGCATAAGGGATATCGAAAGTATGTAGCTATTGCGGGAAAATGCTGGCCGGCATTTCAGACGCAGTTCGGATTTGTTCCGTGTTATGTGAACAGTCGTCTGACCGCAGAAGGAATTCCTGTTTCCTGTGAAGTGGACATTTATGGAGCATTAAGCGAATTTATCGGAACGGTTGTAAGTGAGGATACGGTAACGCTGCTTGATATTAACAATACAGTACCAGCAGATATGTATAAAGAAGAGATAGAAGACAAATTTAATTATACCCAGAAAGATACTTTTATGGGATTTCATTGCGGAAATACGGCTTCTGGCAAACTGTCATTCTGTGAAATGAAGTATCAGATGATTATGGCAAGGACACTTCCGGAAGAAGTAACACAGGGTACGCTGGAAGGGGATATTATACCTGGGGATATTACGTTTTACCGGCTGCAGAGTACAGCAGACTGTAAAATACGTGCCTATATTGCCCAGGGAGAGGTACTTCCGGTAGCCACAAAATCTTTTGGTTCCATTGGTGTATTTGCAATACCAGAAATGGGAAGATTCTACCGCCATGTATTGATTGAGGGAAATTATCCACATCATGGAGCAGTCGCCTTTGGAAATCACGGTAAAGCATTATTTGAAGTATTTAAGTATATTGGAGTTCCTGTGGAAGAAATAGGGTATAATCAGCCAGCCGGGGTACGGTATCCAACGGAAAATCCATGGAAATAGAAGGTGCACTTTAACAAGCAGACAAAAGAAGAATCAAAATGAATGGAGGTAGTTATGCTATACATAGGCATTGATTTAGGCACATCAGCAGTAAAACTGTTATTAATGGATGAAAGCGGGAAAATATGCAACGTTGTATCCAAAGAATATCCGTTGTACTTTCCAAATCCCGGATGGTCTGAACAGAACCCTCAGGACTGGTACAATCAGACTGTGGAGGGGATAAAGGAGCTGACAGAGACCTGTGACAAATCTCAGGTTGCCGGAATCAGTTTTGGCGGTCAGATGCATGGGCTTGTGGTACTGGGAGAAGATGATGAAGTGATACGTCCTGCCATTCTTTGGAATGATGGCCGCACAGGTAAAGAAACAGAGTATCTGAATCAGGTAATAGGAAAAGATAAACTGTCTGCCTATACAGCCAATATAGCTTTTGCCGGGTTTACTGCGCCGAAGATACTTTGGCTGAAAGAGAATGAGCCTGATAATTTTGAGAAAATAAAGAAAATCATGCTGCCTAAGGATTATCTTGCGTACAAACTAAGCGGAAAGTTCTGTACGGATTATTCTGATGCCTCAGGTATGCTTCTGTTGGATGTTGAACACAAGTGCTGGTCAGAAGAAATGATGAAAATTTGCGGTGTAACGCGGGAACAGCTGCCTCAACTTTATGAAAGTTATGACGTTGTGGGGAATATAAAACCGGATGCTGCTGAAGAATTTGGATTTGGTAATGAAGTTAAAATTATTGCCGGTGCGGGTGACAATGCTGCCGCTGCGGTAGGTACGGGTACCGTTGGAGATGGTATGTGTAACATTTCTCTTGGTACATCGGGAACTATATTTATCTCCAGCACATCCTTTGGTGTTGATGAACATAATGCGCTGCATTCGTTTGCTCATGCTGATGGAAACTATCACCTGATGGGATGTATGCTTAGTGCGGCATCCTGCAACAAATGGTGGATGGATGAAATTTTGCGCACAAAGGATTATGGGAGTGAACAGTCAGAAATAACAAAGCTTGGTGAAAATCAAGTGTTTTATCTCCCTTATTTAATGGGTGAGAGATCTCCTCACAATGATCCTAAAGCCCGTGCTACGTTTATTGGTATGACAATGGATACAACAAGAGAGGAAATGACCCAGGCAGTGCTTGAAGGTGTGGCGTTTGGTCTGAGGGATTCTCTGGAAGTTGCTAAAAGTCTTGGCATTCAAATTGAACGTACAAAGATTTGCGGAGGCGGAGCAAAAAGCCCGCTCTGGAAAAAAATCATTGCTAATGTGATGAATCTGAAAGTCGATGTAATTGAAAGCGAGGAAGGCCCGGGATATGGTGGTGCTATTCTTGCGGCTGTGGGATGCGGAGCATATAGTTCAGTAGAAGAAGCAGCAGAAAAACTGGTTAAGATTGTGGAGACTATAGAGCCGGATGAACAGCTGGTAGCAGGATATGAAGAAAGATATCAGAAATTTAGAAAGATCTATCCTACAGTAAAAGAACTGTTTGGTGAGTTAGTGTAAGTAAAACAAAATGATAAAATAGGAAGAAAAAGCAGTCTGGGCGAAAGGATAAACGTTCGCCCAGGCTGTTCTCTTTTCTGTTTGTGTTCAATCAAACTTCCGGTCATAAAGTAAAGCGGCAATTAATACCACAAGTATGGAACCTGCATTGTGCACCAGAGCTCCCGTTGTAGGGGTCAAAAAACCGTTAAAGGATAGTGTAATAGCGATAAAATTTATAAACAAGGAAAGCCCTATACTAAATTTTATTGTCCTTACTGTAGCGTTTGATAAGCGCTTTAAATAAGGAATTTTGGAAATATCATCACTCATTAATGCAATATCTGCGGCTTCGCTGGCGATATCGCTTCCCATACTCCCCATCGCGATTCCTACTGAAGCGCTTTTAAGTGCAGGAGCATCATTGACCCCATCTCCAATCATACAAACTGGTCCGGATTTGTGCTGCAGGTTTTTAATAATATCTACTTTTTCTTTTGGCAGTAAATCTGCATAAACAGTAGTAATGCCAGCTTGCTCAGCAAAATAGTCTGCGGTTCTGCGGCTGTCGCCTGTTAATAGATAAACAGTTGCAGGTATTTGTTTTAATTGTTCTATCACTTTTTTTGCTTCAGGGCGGAGAGCATCTGAAAGCCCAATGATACCTGTGCATAAACCATTTATAGAAACTAGTACAGAGGCCTTTCCCTCTTCACCTAAGTGGGCTAATGTTTCCTTTGCCTGTTTTGTTATTTCAATTGTATTTGTCTGCAGATATTTTATATTTCCGCAAAGAATATCCAGATTATTCAGGCTTCCCCTTACACCTTTGCCAGCCTCCATGTAAAATGTACTCGCTTCGATTAGTGGAATATTTTTACTTTGGGCGTAGGCATAAATGGCTTTTCCAAGAGGATGTTCACTTTTTCTTTCTATGGAGGCGATTATCGATAATAAAGCGTCTTCGTCAAATTCCTGTGTAAAGGAAATGATATTAGAAACGTTTAGCGTGCCTGATGTCAGAGTTCCTGTTTTATCAAACGTGATGTTATCGGTCTTTCCCATTTTTTCTAATGCTTCACCAGACTTTATGATTATCCCCTGTTTTGCAGCCTGACCAATAGCTGCCATAACAGCTGTAGGGGTTGCAAGGACAAGTGCGCAGGGACAGAAAACGACCAAAACGGTGACACCACGGATAATATTTCCGGTAAACAGATAGGCTGATACTGCCAGCAATAATGCAACCGGAACAAGCCAGCTGGCTGCCTTATCTGCGATTCTTGCCATAGGCGCTTTCTGGTTTTCTGCTTCCCGGACCATATGAATCAATTTTTGCAGGGAACTATTCTCACCAGCTTTTGTTACCTCGATATCCACAGTACCATAGCAATTTATGGTTCCGCTGTAGACACTGTCGTTGGGTTCCTTGTCAATAGGCAGTGACTCTCCGGTCATTACAGACTGATCTACAGAAGTGCTGCCTTTTATTATTATACCGTCTGCCGGAATCGTCTCTCCGGGCAGAACACGTATTATATCATTAGGGTTGATTTCTTCTGCAGGAACAAGGTTTTCCTTTCCATCCACAAGTTTTCTGGCTTGCCTTGGAGATAGACTGATTAGTTTTTTTAATCCTTTTTTTGCTCGGTCGGTGGTTTTTTCTTCCAGTATTGCGCCTATAGCCATTATAAAAGCAACCTCTCCCGCCGCAAACAAATCATGAATTAAAATTGCTGCGATCATAGCAATTGTGATTAAAAGTGCAGAGGATATTTTACTGATACCTGGGTTATAAATCAGTCGCCAGACTGAAAGATACAACATAGGAATACCGCAGATTATTACAGATACCCATGCAGGATCAAATGGAAGAGCCGGACTTAGTGACGGATACAGAAAACTGAAAATCAGAAAAACTCCTCCGATAATTGTCATTGGGATTCCTCCCAGAAAATCACTTATTCTTTTCATAAACAAATTCTTCCTTTTTTGTGATATTGACTTTCACTACTATTTTGAGTACACTATATACGCTGATGTAAGCAAAAATCAATAATCAAATTGGTTGAAATGTAAGTTATCGGACATTTAATATAAATTGTATTGAGGGACTGAAATGGACAGAAGACAAAAGAAAACAAGAGAAGCAATTTTTACCGCTTTCAGCACATTGCTGCAGAAAAAGAGTTTTAATCACATAACGGTACAGGAAATTATTGATGAGGCAAATATAGGACGGAGCACTTTTTATGCTCACTTTGAAACGAAAGATGAGCTGCTAAGGACTATGTGCACAGATATATTTACCCATATATTTTCAGAAGAACTGACTTCTGAAAAAACACATGATTTTTCGAAAGACAGCAAGAGTTTAGAGCAAAAAATTACACATATCCTTTACCATTTAAAAGACAGTAAAAGAGATGTGATCGGTATTCTCTCTTGCGAGAGTGGGGAATTATTTATGAAATATTTTAAAGAATATCTCAACAAACTTTTTGGGGGATATTTAGATGAAATACCTCATACAGGAGTACCAGACGAATTTTTAATCAATCATCTGACCGGTAGCTTCACTGAAACTATAAAATGGTGGATAAAAAATGACATGGAGATTACTCCGGAAGAAATCGCCCATTATTATATGGCGGTTATTTAACACTTCTGTTTCTGAAGGCACAGACCGGATTTGAACCGGTGATCAGGGTGTTGCAGACCCACGCCTTACCGCTTGGCTACTGCGCCGTATCTAAAAAAAGATTACTTTACATCTTATTCAGACAACATGTAAATTATACCAAATTTATGATATTCAGTCAAGAATGTATGGGAAAAATGCTTAGGAAAATCAAACATTTTAATCCTTTGTATCCCCTTCGTCTTTCATAAATGTCTCATACCAATGCTGACATTCCACCAGTCTGAACTCGAAATCCTGTCTGTCCTTGTGTACAATAGAAGAGAGTACAAGTCCGGTAAAAAAGGAAATAATTGCAGCAAGATAAACAAAACCACACACAATAAGTGTAGGAAAATTAGGGACCAGTCCTGTATGGGCATAAGTAATAAGTACCGGGAATATGAAAACAGTACTGATTGCAGCAAGCAGAAGCGCTAAACTTGTGAAAAAGCCCAAGGGCTTATAGCTCCGATATAGTCTTGCTATGGTTTTTAACACTTTTAAACCATCACTGTAAGTGTTCAGTTTGGACTCACTGCCTTCTGGTCTGTCTCTGTATTCGATGATGATGTTCTCCACCTGCATGTTTTTATCTACAGCATGTATACTCATTTCAGTTTCAATCTCAAAGCCTTTTGAAAGTACAGGGAATGACTTTACAAAATTAAAGCTGAAAGCTCGATATCCAGTCATGATATCTTTAATATCATTTTTGAATAATACATTAATAAATTTACGAACAATAGAATTTCCAAAGTTATGAAATAACCTTTTGTTTTCTGTAAAGTACGTAGACGAAAGTCGGTCTCCCACCACCATATCTGCGTGGTGATTCAGTACCATATCTACCATTTGTTTTCCAAAATCAGCCGGATACGTATCGTCCCCATCCACCATCAGATAAGCCTTTGCATCAATTTCTCGAAACATACGGCGAATTACATTTCCTTTACCTTGTTGATATTCATGACGCACAACAGCACCAGCCCCAGTGGCTAGTTCACTTGTTTTGTCAGATGAATTATTATCGTAAACATAGATGACAGCATCGGGCAACGCCTCTTTCCAATCAGTCACGACTTTAACAATTGTCCGCTCTTCGTTGTAACATGGAATCAGAACTGCGATTTCATCCATAATAAGTAGATCCCCCTCATTCATTGGTAAACATAGATATGCTTATACTACACTATTATATTGTCCCATGCAAGGAATAATCACAATCTTTATCTGCATAGAAGGAAAATTGATTCTTTGTGCAGAAAACAGTACTGACAGTTGAAAAATATAGCATTCACTTTTATAATGAATACAGAACAAAAGCAAAAGAGGATACGTTTATTTATGAAATTATATTATCGGATAAGAGATAATGAAATAGAAATCATTCGCAGTTTTGGTAATGATACAAGAGTTGTTCTTCCTGGATATATCCATGGGATCCCTGTTACGAAGGTTGCTCCCTATGCGTTTTCCATGCATAAGGAGGAAGAGCCTGCATCATATTTGAGTTACACAACAAAAGGTCATTTACTGTCAGAACAAGAAATATGTGTACTTGCAGGGGATGCTGTGGAAGAAATTGTTTTACCGGATACTGTAGGGAAAATAGGAAATTACATTTTTTATGGATGTAGAAAGTTAAAAAAATTAACTTTTTCTGATACCCTTTTTAATATAGGCAGTGGAGCATTTACAGGTTGCAGTGCTTTAGCAGAGTTACATGTACACATGAACAGTGGCAGAAAATCCTGTGTTAAAGAGATATTGGGTGAATTATGGCAGCGAATAGATGTGGATTTTTGTTACGAAAAACAGGAGAAGAGGGCAGAACTGGTCTTTCCTCAGCATTACGAAGAGGCTGTTGAAAATACACCGGCAAGAATATTATATACTCAGCATCATGGATCTGGTAATGATTACAGGCAATGTTTTTTTGATTATGAGATGGATTATCGAAAATATGATCGTTTGTTTTTTTTAGCAGCTGCCAGAGATAGTGCAGACGTATTTGTAGATATAGCCTTTAAACGTCTGATGTTTCCTTATGAGCTTAAGTCTAAATACGAAATACAGTACAAAAATATAATTATCAATAGCTATAAAGAAACTTTAAAATATCTTATTGTGGAAGAACGAATTAAATATTTAAAGTACTTAAGCGTAAATTCTATGTGGAATAGAGAGATGATCGATTATGCATTGGATCTTGCTTCCTATTTTGGAAAAGCAGAAATAGCTGCTTATCTTATGGATGTAAAACATCTAAATTTCAAAAGAAATAAAAAAGTTTTTGAGCTATAAACTTTTATGAAGGGGGAAATAGTGTGATGGATCATATAGAGCGTCAGGAAGAGCTTGCTTCCCGTTTATCAGTCATTGGAGAGCAGATTTTAAGTGCCGCCAGAGATGAACTTTATTTCGGTATGCGTTTTCTGGACGTAGCTCTTAGCAGTTTTGTGTATCAAATGGATAGCTCAGTGAACCCTTTTGGAACCGATGGCAATACTATTTTCTTTCATCCTCAATATTTAGGAGGAATGTACAGAGAAAACAGGATTTTGGTAAATCGGGGGTATCTTCATATGGTTTATCATTGTATTTTTCGCCATATGTCTAAATCTCAAGTAGATGTAAGGTACTGGAATTTGAGCTGTGACATAGCTATAGAACGTTTGACAGACGCAAATGACTATAGAGCGGTAAGGTATTCCAGAAGTCTGATAAGAAGAGAAACATATCGTAAATTAGAGCTGGAAGGTACGGTACTTAATGCAGAAAAAATATATGAATTGATTTTTTCATGGGAGCTACAGGAAAAAGAGCTCGCTCAGCTTGAGGAAGAGTTTTATGTAGATGATCATAAATACTGGGATAACCAGAGTCCAGGACAAAAGCCTGATCCAAATCTGGAGCAGAAGTGGAGCGATATAAATGAGCGAATGGAAACAGAACTGGAGACTTTTTCTAAAGAAGCTGTAGAAAAAACAGGGGATTTATTAAAACAGGTAAAAGCAGAAAACCGGGAAAAATACAGCTACCGGGATTTCCTGCGAAAATTTTCAACGTTTCATGAAGAAATAACTGTTGATGAAGACAGTTTTGATTACACTTTTTATAGTTACGGTCTGCGTGTCTATGGTAATATGCCGCTTATTGAACCGCAGGAGACGAAAGAAGTGAGAAAGATAGCTGAATTTGTCATTGCAATTGATACTTCTATGTCGTGCTCCAAGGTACTGGTGCAGAGATTTCTGGAAGAAACCTATGCGGTGCTTAGTGAAGAAGACAGCTTTTTTCATAAGACTAATATTCATATTCTGCAAAGTGATGAGAAGGTACATTCGGATAAAAAAATTACTGGGATGAAAGAACTTGAAGAATATATGAAGGACATCACCTTGTATGGTGAGGGCGGAACTGATTTCAGACCCGTTTTTACGCATGTGGATGATCTAATAAAAAAGGGCGAATTTGAGAATCTGAGAGGATTAATATACTTTACGGACGGTTATGGAAAATATCCGACGAAAGCTCCTGCTTATAAGGCTGCCTTTGTATTTATAGATGAGGATAATCCAGAAACAGATGTTCCAAGCTGGGGGATTAAACTAATATTAGAGGAAAAAGAATTAAACATGAATAATACCGAAAAGCTAAGTACAGTCGGTAAATGATGATAAATCGGAGGAATTACGGTTATGGACATAAAAAGGGCAAAACAGGAGATAAAGGATTCTATTGAAGCATATCTTTCCCAAAATGAATTTGGTGAATATAAGATACCTGTTATTCGGCAGAGACCAATTTTATTGATAGGACCTCCGGGTATAGGGAAGACCCAGATCATGGAACAAGTGGCAAAAGAGTGCAGGATCGGATTGGTCTCCTATACGATAACCCATCATACAAGGCAAAGTGCTGTTGGTCTTCCTTTTATAAAGGAAAAGACGTACGGTGGAAAGCGTTATTCGGTAACTGAATATACCATGAGTGAGATTATTGCTTCAGTATACGAAAAAATGGAACAGACAAAATTAAAAGAGGGAATTTTGTTCATTGATGAAATCAACTGTGTATCAGAAACACTGGCACCTACTATGCTGCAGTTTCTGCAAGGCAAGACATTTGGAAATCAGAAAGTTCCTGGAGGTTGGATTATAGTAGCTGCCGGAAATCCTCCCCAATATAACAAATCAGTAAAAGAATTCGATGTGGTCACATTAGATCGGTTAAAAAAAATTGATGTTGAGGAAAATTTTGAGGTATGGAAGGAGTATGCCTATAAACAGGAGATACATCCTGCGGTCATATCTTATTTGGAACTGAGAAAAGAAAATTTTTACCGCATTGAAACTACCGTAGACGGAAAAAAATTTGCAACACCAAGGGGGTGGGAGGATTTATCTCAGTTAATTCAGGTCTATGAATCTCTTCATAAAGTAATAGACAGAGAAATTGTATATCAGTATATTCAACACCGCCTGATTGCCAAAGATTTTGCTAATTATCTCGAACTTTATTATAAGTATAAGACGGAATATGGGGTAGAAGGTATTCTTAAGGGCAATTGGGGAACATCAACTCTTCAGAAAATCAAATCAGCGCCTTTTGATGAACATTTAAGTATTGTCAGTCTCTTGAATGGAAAACTAAGTGAGCTCTTTACTGAGTGCTATACCTGGGATGCCTATGTGACAAAATTATATGAATATTTGATCTATTACAAAGAAAACCAAAAGACGTCTTTGATGGAAGATATCTGGCATATGGCAGAGCAGGATTTAGAGGAACAAAAACAGTCGGAACTTTTAACACATCGGGAGGAACAAACATTAAGACAGGTCATAGGGGCTCTGGAAAAGTTTACCATGACAATTAAAGGTGAACTGTTCATTGGTGACGGTGCTTTTGCAGAAGTAAAAATGCTCTTTGAGGCAGAAGTGGAAAAAAGGACTGAGAAAATAGAACAAACGGCTAAAACTCTGCAGCATGTATTTGATTTTATGGAAGACGCTTTTGGAGAGAGTCAGGAAATGGTTGCTTTTATCACAGAATTGAATGCAAACTTCTATAGCCTATGGTTTATAAAAGAAAACGGCAGTGATCAGTATTATCGGTATAATAAGGGTCTGTTGTTTGATGAGCGGAGGCAAAATATAGTGAGTGGATTAGATGATGTGGAAACAGAGCTGGCCTCCATTGGAGGAATAAAAAAGGATTGATGTCACTGTAAATAGAGTAATGTGGTCTGGATGTATAAGGAGAAGAGTTCGATGAGCAGGAAAAAACAAAAGAAACGGAAGAAACAAAATGGTCCTCTTGGGGAAGTGATATCTACAACTGTACTGATTGCCGCTGCCTGTGTATTTGTTTTTTCGGCATATCAGCTTGTGATGATGCTGGTTCCCTATTATTATGGAGGAAAAGAGTATGATAAAGTAAAAGAACTGGCAATTACAGTGGACAAGAAAAATACCGGGAATGAGTTTCAGGTCGATTTTGATGCACTGTTAAAAGAAAATCCGGATACCATAGGCTGGATTAAATTTGACGCACCGGCAGTAATCAGCTATCCTGTCGTTAAAAGTGCAGATAATGAAGAATATCTTACCAAAACATTTTCAGCCAATGATAATAAATTAGGTGCAATTTTTATGGATATGCACAACAATTCAGCATTTGAGGATAAAAATACATTTATTTACGGGCATAATCTTCAGGTGGGAGGAGAAATGTTTTCCCAGCTTAATGAATATGCCAGTGAAGAGTTTTATAAAGAGAACCCCTATTTCTATATTTACACCCCCAGAGGAGAAAAGCTTACATATCAGGTTTTTGCGGCGGCAGTAGTTAATGATCAGGCAGAAAATTACCGTATCATATACACGGATGATCAGGATTTTGCTGATTATCTGGAGATGTGTAAAAGTTCTTCCAATTATCAGACTGGGGCAGAGGTAAATGAAAATTCTCGAATTGTAAGTCTTTCTACGTGTACAAATGTAAATGAAGAGGATCGTTTTCTACTTCAGGGAGTATTGGTATCTACTTCGTAAGGATAGTTTATTATCCAAGTCTAATGTATATAAAAAGGGAAAAGAGGGTGAATTATGGAAGACAGATTTGATGTGGGTGATGTAATCCGCATGAAAAAACCGCATCCATGCGGCAGCTATGAATGGGAAATTTTAAGAACAGGGGCAGATTTCCGGTTAAAGTGTATGGGATGCAGCCATCAGATTATGGTTCCCCGCAAATTAGTAGAAAAGAACACAAAAGAAATTCGAAAAAAATATTGATATGGACGAGATTTTATGGTATCATAATTACTCGTGACGTACCCGCAGGATTTTTGTCCGCGGATATTTAATTTTCCTTGTTCCCGTTTAGTACGGGAGCCAGAGACCATAAGGAGGTGCAAAAGACATGAACAAGTATGAATTAGCTGTTGTTGTCAGTGCAAAAATCGAAGACGACGCTAGAGCAGAAGTTGTCGAAAAAGTAAAAACATTAATTACACGTTTCGGCGGCAATGTAGCTGACGTTGATGAATGGGGTAAGAGAAGATTTGCTTACGAAATTCAAAAGATGAAAGAAGGATATTACTACTTCATCCACTTCGAATCTGAAAGTAATGTCCCCGGAGAAGTTGAACAACGTATCCGTATTATGGACAATGTACTCAGATATTTATGCGTTAGACAGGAAGCATAGAGAAAGAGGTATATATGAATAAAGTAGTTTTGGTAGGGCGTCTCACAAGAGACCCTGAAGTTAGATATTCACAAGGTGATAGTGCAACTGCCGTTGCCAGATATACAGTAGCTGTTGATCGCAGATTCAAAAGAGACAATGAACCTACAGCGGATTTTATTCCATGTGTTGTGTTTGGCCGCTCCGCAGAGTTTGCAGAAAAATATTTCCGTCAAGGCATGCGTGTTTCTGTTTCAGGTCGTATTCAGACCGGAAGTTACACAAATAAGGAAGGCGTGAAAGTTTATACAACAGAAGTTATTGTTGAAGATCAGGAATTTGCAGAGAGCAGAGGCGAGAGCGAAGCAAACAGAGGTTCGTTCCAGCAGACTGCGCCGAATCCTTCACCTAGTGTTGATGCAGGCGACGGATTTATGAATATCCCGGACGGGATTGACGAAGAGTTACCATTTAACTAAACACTGATTGTGGAATCTTTCTATTAATAATAGTAGGAGGTAATAAAATGGCTTACGATAAAGGTAGTAGACCAGAAGGCGGCTTCAAAAGAAGAGGACCGGCACGCAGAAGAAAAAAAGTATGCGTATTCTGTGGCAAAGAAAATAGCGAAATCGAATATAAAGACGTAGTGAAATTAAAGAAATATATCTCTGAGCGAGGAAAAATTCTTCCCAGAAGAATCACAGGAAACTGTGCAAAACATCAGAGAGCTCTTACAGTAGCAATCAAAAGAGCACGTCACATTGCTTTAATGCCATATGTTCAGGATTAATTAACAAAAGTGCTGATTTTCCGGATTTTATCCGGAATTTCAGCTTTTTTATTGTGCAGGGAGTATCAAAAATATGAAAGAAAAAAATAAGGCAAAGACAGTAGTTCTGCCTGTTTATCAGCGAATTGCTGCAGATATTGCCACAAAGATTGCAGAAAAAAAGTATGTCGTGGGTGAAAAAATATATACCCGTTCGTCCATCGCAAGTCAATATGCGGTATCTGCTGAGACAGCAAGAAGAGCAATTGCAATATTGTCTGATTTGGAGATTGTCTCTACAACAAGAGGAAGTGGGGTTACCATTTTATCTTATGAAAAAGCAGCTCAGTTTCTGCAGAGGTTTCACAATACGCAGACCGTCAGCAATATGAAAAAAGAATTGTTGGAGCGTATTTCAAAGCAGAAGAGTGACTTAGAAGAGTTAAGTAAACAAGTGGTTTCTTTGGCAGAGAAATCAGAACGTTTTCAGGAAATCCATCCCTTTACTCCTTTTGAAACAGAAGTGACTAAAGAAAATGCCTGTATTGGAAAAACACTGAGTGATTTAAATTTCTGGCAAAACACAGCGGCAACAGTGATTGCCATTCAAAGAGGAGAAACAATGTTGATTTCTCCCGGCCCATATGTAGTATTAAATGAAAATGATTTACTTTATTTTATTGGTGATGAGACATGCCTTGAAAGGGTACAGGACTTCTTTTTAACTTATAAATAAGCTTGAATAAAAAACTACAAGGTAAATGTGCCTTCCTTGACAAAGTAACAACCCATTGATATAATTTGAGTTGTTACTTTGAAAAGGAGGTATATAAATGATTCAGTTTGAAAGTATCACGAAGACCTTTAAGGCAAAGCAGGTCCTCTCAAATGTCAGCTTTGACGTTGAGAAAGGAAGTCTCGTGGCGATTATCGGTGAAAGTGGATGTGGGAAGACTACACTGCTAAAGATGATAAATCGTTTGGTGAAACCTTCCGGAGGAACAATACGCATAGGCGGAACGGATATTTTAAAGATTAATGAAGTTGAATTGCGCAGGAATATAGGTTATGTTATTCAGCAGACCGGGTTATTTCCGCATATGACGGTAAAAGAGAACATAGAACTAATTCCGCGGATTCAGAAAATGGCACCTGATATGCTGGCTAAAAATACCCGGCGACTGATGGAAATGGTAGGTCTTGACTGTGAAGAATTTCTGGAACGTTATCCTACAGAGTTAAGTGGAGGTCAACAGCAGCGTATAGGTGTTGCACGTGCATTTGCAACAGATCCGGAGGTTATACTGATGGATGAACCGTTTTCAGCGCTGGATCCTCTCACCCGTTCAGATCTGCAGGATGAACTAATGGAACTACAATCTAAACTAAAGAAAACAATAATCTTTGTTACTCACGATATGGATGAAGCGGTAAAAATTGCTGATCAGATATGTATTATGCGGGATGGAAAGGTATTACAGTATGATACACCTGAAAACATTTTGAAAAATCCAAAGGATGAGTTCGTCTCTAATTTTGTCGGTAAAAACAGAATATGGTCATCACCCGAATATATAAAAGTCTCGGACATAATGATAGACCGGCCTGTTACAGCTCCCCAGAATTTTTCCATTTTAAAGTGTATTGATAAGATGCGTAAAAATAAAGTCGATAGTTTAATGATCGTTAATCCTGAGAATCATGAATTTCTTGGCATTGTAAAGGCAAGCCATTTAAGAGGGGCAGAAGAAAAGATACAAACTGCAAGAGACTTTCTGGAGCGGGATGTGTTATCGCTTTCTCCTGAGCAAAACATGCTGGATGCATTAAAAATAATTACAGATGAACAAGCCTCGTCAATTCCTGTTGTGGATAAGCATAATCAACTTGCAGGACTGGTGACCAGAAGCAGTCTGGTGACTATTCTCAGTCAGCAATATATAGAGAATGAGGAGGTTGAACAATGAATTTTATAGAATATCTAAAGGTAAATTCGCCTCAGATTATAACCCTGCTCCTTGAACATGTAAAATTGACAGCTGTTTCTGTAGCACTTGCGATACTAATTGGTGTGCCTCTTGGAATACTCATCTCCTGTGCCAGAAAAATGAGTAAGCCGGTATTGTCACTGGCAAACATTATACAGGCGATTCCAAGTATGGCTTTGCTGGGGTTTTTGATTCCTCTTTTTGGTATTGGCAGAGTTCCGGCAGTTGTTGCGGTAGTAATGTATTCACTGCTCCCTATAATAAAAAATACATATACAGGCATTGAAAATATTAATCCCCAGACCCTTGAAGCAGCAAAGGGGATTGGGCTGACGCCTTTTCAGGTTCTTTCTAAGGTACAGATTCCGTTGGCACTTCCGGTGATCATGACCGGGGTAAGAGTGGCTTCTGTTACCGCTGTTGGATTGATGACTATGGCAGCATATATAGGTGCTGGAGGATTGGGATTTCTTGTTTTTTCCGGTATACGTACGGTGAATAATAATCAGATTTTAGCCGGAGCTATTCCGGCATGTTTATTAGCGTTATTTGTGGATTTTTTATTCGGAACAGTAGAAAAACTGGTAACCCCTGTTAGTTTACAAAAGGGAGTTAATACAAATAAAAAGAAACAAAGAAAAAGGCAAAGGATTATATTGGGAATAACATCTGGTGCTGTTGCCTGTATCCTTTTGTTTACCTCAATAAGCAATTCGTCAGATAATGCCCGAACAATTACGGTTGGTGCCAAGGATTTCACAGAACAGGGGATTCTGGGAAATATGATCGGGGATATGATTGAAGCAAATACAGATATTAAGGTAAATCGTAAAATAGATCTGGGTGGTACACAGGTGTGTTTCGGGGCCATTCAGACCGGAGATATTGATATGTATGTAGAATATAGTGGGACAGCTTATAGTGATACCCTGGGACATCCGCCTATAAGTGATACAGAAGAAGTATATCAGACAGTAAAAAAAGAATTAAAAGAAAAATACCAGATTGAGACTTTGCAGCAGATGCAGTTCAATAATACTTTTGTACTTGCTGTTACTTCAGAAACTGCTGATCAGTACGATCTAGAAAAAATAAGTGATTTAAAAGGGGTTGGTTCACAAATGACATCCGGTATGACTTTTGAGTTCGCAAACCGTGAAGATGGGCTGGCAGGCCTGGAAAGCAAATATGGATTTAAGCTGGGAGAAAACCTTACTTTGGATGGAGCGCCTCGTTATACGGCACTGGTGAATGGGGAAGTAGATATTATTGATGCTTATGCAACAGACGGACTATTAGAGAAATTTTCTTTAAAGATACTGGCTGATGATGAAAACTTCTTTCCACCCTATTATGCTATGCCTATAATACGGGAAGAGACATTGGAAAAATATCCGGAGATAGTACCACTTTTGGAAGAACTGGGAAATTACCTTACAGATCAGGTAATGATGGAACTGAATTATAAAGTGGATGAGTTACAGCAGTCACCAGATGAGGTTGCCACAGAGTTTCTGCAAAGCCAAAATTTAATATAAATAAATCTACCGTAAAGCAGCAGATATTTCGTTGTTGTTTTACGGTTTTTTTCTGTTTAAACATATTTTTTAATGAATATTTAATAAAATTTACATAATTTTTGTAAAACATTAGCTTTTTGGAAGAAAAATATATATAATACAAGAAGAATTTATTCACATAATTTTTACTTTCATAAGAGAGGAGATGAAAAAATGAGACAGGAAATGAATGCGGTTGTAAGACTCCGAGAAGGGTTGACCTGGAAGGAGAAACAGATAGCCGTTGAGATGGCAAGGCTGTTCGGGTTTAAAAGTGAAACAGCGGTTTTTCCTGTTGTATCCAGAAGTAAGGGCGAAGAGATTCCGGCAGAATGGGAAGAGCTAGATAAGTACAAAATGGATGAAACATCAGTTGAAGTACCGGAAGATTACGTATCTGCACTTGATGCAGCCATGCCTGTGCCAGATTTTGACTGGCGCAGTAAAAAGGGACTGGAAACCTTGTTTCAGACGGGCAGCATATTAAAAGATGATAATATGGATTTTCTTCCCGACAAAATGGATGTACATTTTGTTATGGAAAAAGAGGCTGATTTATTTATTCTTGCCGCAGCTTGTACATTTGCCTATCGGATGGGCATGGAAACTACAGCCTATGAAGGTCTGCTGCTTTCGGATAAGGAGCATGAGGGAAATGTTATTGTGTTTAAAAAAGGGCAGACAAGCTCTATAAGATATCAGCAGAAAAATGAAGGTGTTCGTATTGTTGTCACCGGATCCGGCGAGCCGCTGGAATTATTCGCCGCCCAATTCTGTGAAAGGTTTCCCATGCAGGGTCCTTTTGATACATGGGCAGATTACCTGCAGGAACTCACAGATAGTATGTGTATGACAAACCTGGATGGGCAGCTTGCTTATACGCTGGCATATGCCAAAACAGGAGCCCGTGCTTTTGTGTCTCCCCAGATAGAGGAGAAACGGGAGCAAGTGAGTCGTCATTTTCCGGATGTTGAGTTTATTAACTATAAAAGTACGGAAAAAGTATATGAAAAAGAGTACCACATTGAGTGGGAGGTAAGCAGCTTCCAGAAGATACTGGAAGAGTCCGTATATCCAAAGTTGAATCCCGGAGATAAGGTGCAGGTATATGCTGCTCTTAGTGAAGATAAAGCGGTACGCAAGGAGACACTAGAAAAAATCAATGAAGAAATAGAAAAAAAAGGTGCGTATCTGGAACAGGCTTCAGTATTGTGTGCATATAAACAGGGGTATTCCTGGCTGGAAGAGGAAGTGGTTCCAACTCTGTCGAATAAGAGTAAAATCTCTAGACTAGAAATAGCTTTTAAGCCATTTCTGCCTGAAGGAGTAACGGAATGGAGTGATGAAGACGGAGCCACTCCATCATATAACAATGTTGGAGGCAATCCAAAGCAATGGTATGATCTGCCTATACGCTATCTGCAGGAATTATATCCCGCAGAGGATATGCTTTGTGACAGGCTTGGTGTGGATAGAGAAAACGTTAAATTTCATGTATATGAGGGCGGAGAAGATCTCACGTATGAGGTAAACGCATTTGATGAGAATGGCGAATGCATGTATAGAAATACGTATCTGTCAACCTGCAGTGAGCGCCCTTATCTGGATGCCTATCCCCAGATGGGGCTGGTACATCCGTGTACCGGTTATTTGAAAGTTCTGGTAAACCGAAAACCGATTTTAGAAGAACGCATAGAAACGGATGTAGAGAGAATCTGGACAATTTATCAAAGAGAAGTGCTTGCGGACTGCAGGGCATATATAGAAAACAGTACAGGTGGTCATATAACCCCTGAGGGACAGCCGTTTTTCTCCAGACTGAAGATTGAAGTCGGTGCAAGCGAACCGGATGAGCATCTCTCCTCCAGAGAAGATCTGTTTTCCACTCTTGATGGTCTTCATGAAGATATGTATTTTGCGGGTGCAGATTATTTTAAAAATCTGGGAATGGAGACTGCAGAAGTCATGCTGGATGCCCCGGGTCTGATTCTTCCGGTCATAAAAAAGAAGTCCGGACAACCTTACATGAAGGTAACACTGTATAAGCAGAAGGAACAAAAACCTCTTATTCGAAACGGAAGCGATGAGATATACAGTATGGGTCTAAGGCAAAGTGTACATGTGTGGCTGGAAGCTGTGGAGGAATCCCCTCAGGGAAGAGCTGCTGTAGTGAAAATTGAGGGAGCAGACAAAAAGGTGGCGGCTTCCTATGCAAAACTCCTTGAAATGGGGCTACTGTGCATAGGGAAAAAGCTATACGATATTGACTTACTAAAGTTAAGTGTTGTTTCATCAGAAGATAAGGAAGATGTGTATTCCATTTCTATAAATCGGGTATCTGTACCGGTAAAAAATGCAGAGATTACCCAAATTGATTTATCGGAAGATGAACTAATCGGGTATGAAAGGTATATCGAAATTATTGATAAACTTAAGCATGTACCGGGGATTAAAGTGTACCGTACTGCACAGTCCTATAGCGGAAGAGAAATTTATGCTGTGGAAGTTCTGCCTGAACACGAAGGGTATATGTCCAGAACAAAACGTATTACCCGTTATCCGTCAGAAATAGTTAACTCAAGGCATCATGCAAATGAGGTATCCAGTACGAATTCCGCATTTATGCTGATCAAGACATTATTGACAGACAAAAAATACAGGGAAATACCAAGCAAGCTTAATCTGGTCATTGTTCCCATGGAAAATGTGGACGGTGCGGCAATACATGATGAGCTTCAAAAAGATAACCCTAACTGGAAACTGCATGTAGCAAGATTCAATGCCATTGGAAAAGAGTTTTATTATGAACATTTTAAACCGGATACTATGCATACAGAGGCCAATGGGCTGACCCGTCTGTTCAATAAATTTCTTCCGGATATTATTGTGGATAATCATGGAGTACCCAGTCATGAATGGGAACAGCAGTTTTCTGGATATACATCCCCTTCATACAAGGGGTTCTGGCTCCCCAGATCTCTATTATACGGATATTTCTGGACGGTAACCGACGAGGCATATAAAAGTAATTATGCAGTAAACAAAAAGATGGAAGATGTAATCGCAGACAGCATCGCACAAGATAAAGAAATTACGTCATGGAACAAAGAATGGGCAAGGCAGTTTGAAAAATTTGCTCATGGCTGGATGCCTAAACTTTTTCCGGCGAATTACTATAAAGATATGATTAATTATTGGATTCCATTTGCATTTGATCCTGCCCACAGGTATCCATCCATTCGTTTTCCGTGGATAACAACCGTTGCATATACCAGCGAGGTGGCAGATGAGACTGCCCAGGGAGAGTACCTGTATTTATGCGCCAGAGCACATCTGGTACATGATCTTGCTACACTGGAAATGATGGCGGGAAGTAAATGCATCTATATAGACAAATGGAATGTTTCAGAGGGCAATATTGAGGTTGCTAAGATCAGACAGCGGCCGGTTCTGGTCTGAGCATGTAAATTTTTATCACTAAAGGAGGTTACATATGGAACTGTTAAAATTGTTAGGTATACTAATTGTTATTGTGGGGTTTGCCCTGAAGCTTGACTCCATACTGATTATTCTTGTTGCGGCTATTGTAACGGCAATTGTTGGAAATCTGGGGGCAGCAGGCCTTCTGGAAACACTGGGCACAAGTTTTGTGGCAAATCGCAGTATGGCAATCTTTATTTTGATCATGCTCGTGACAGGTACATTGGAGAGAAACGGATTAAAAAATGCAGCAGCGGCGTTAATTGGAAAAATAAAAAATGCCTCATCAGGTGTTGTTATTGGTGCCTACGGAATCATGCGTGGTATTTTTGCTGCATTCAACGTAAGTTTTGGTGGTGTAGCAGGATTTGTAAGACCGATTATCATGCCTATGGCCACTGGTGCTATTGAAGCTAAAGGACAGAAGCCCAATGAAGAACATGTAGAAGAGTTAAAAGGTATGTCATCAGGAATGGAAAATATTGCATGGTTTTTCTGCCAGGTATTATTTGTAGGAGGGGCAGGCGGTCTGCTTGTTCAGTCTACGCTGGAACCATTGGGATATAAAGTAGAGCTGATAGATTTGGCCAAAGTGGAAATACCGGTTGGTATTTTTGCCGTCATCGTAGGAATTGTATATTACTACATAAAAGACAAGAAACTACGCAAAAAATATTATGGAGATGAGAAATAGGAAGGGGGATGCAATATGTCATTTTTTACTAGTCCTGATTTTACATTAGGAGCAAAATTATTGGAAATTATATATATTGTAATGGGTCTGATTGCTATTTATACAGGTGTTAAAAATGCCGCTGACAAAGAGAACCCTTCAAGAGTGGGTACCGGTGTATTCTGGTGCGTGCTTGGAATTGTTCTTGCTTTCGGACGCTGGATACCACCTGTTGCAGACGGAGCATTGATCGTAATCATGACTATACCTGCTATCTTCAAAAAAGTAAAAATCGGGAAGTCAGAAGTGCCTACAGAAGCGTCTGCAAGTAAAATGTTTGACAAAATCGGCATGAAGATATTTGTGCCTGCGCTGTCTATTGGTCTGTTCGCTATTATTTTTGCTATATTCTTCAAGACACTGGGTGCACTGGTGGGGATTGGTGCAGGAATTATTGTTTCAATTATTATTCTTATGGTCTATTCAAAGGAAAATAAACCAGGTGTATTTTTGAAGGATTCTGAGCGTCTGCTTTCCACTGTGGGGCCACTCAGTATGCTGCCGATGTTGCTTGCCAGCCTTGGGGCAATTTTTACGCAGGCAGGTGTAGGTGACGTAATTGCAGACTTGGTAGGAAAAGTAATACCACGTGGAAATGTCAATGTAGGGATTGTAGTATTTGCAATCGGTATGGCGCTCTTTACCATGATTATGGGAAATGCATTTGCGGCAATTACTGTCATGACAGTTGGTATTGGAGCACCGTTCGTATTAAATTATGGAGCTGATCCGGTGGTTATCGGAATGATTGCACTGACATGCGGATATTGTGGTACATTATGCACACCGATGGCGGCAAACTTTAATATTGTACCTGTGGCTATGCTGGATATGAAGGACAGATTTGGAGTAATCAAAAATCAGGTGATTCCGGCAGTGATACTATTGGTATTCCAGATTGTATACATGATAGTACTGAAATAGAGAAAGAAAAAGAGAAAATACATTGAAAATAGATTATAAAGGAATTGAACGCGGAGCTATGATCGTCATTAAAAACTGGCTCCGCCTGAAACCATGGGAACGCCTTTTAATTGTTACAAGTGAAAATCATCTTACAGAAGCTAAAATTTTAAAACGATGCGCTGTAAAACGAGCATTGTCGGTGGATCTTATGGTGGTAGAAGAAAAAGGAAAGCACGTAGGTGTTTTTTTTGACAGCCATGAGGATGTTTTTGAGGGATATAAAGCAATAGTAGGTGCCACTGACTACTCTCTTGTAACAACAAAAGCGGTCAAAAAGGCAATGAAAAAGGGAAGCAAATTTTTATCGCTGCCTTTGTCTACCAATGATGGACGCTCCATGTTGTCTTACCGGTTCATGGGTATGGATACGAAAAAAAGCAAAATGATGGCAGGAGTAATCATGAAATATTTAAACTCCTCTTCAGTGATCAGGGTAACGACAAAAATGGGAACGGACCTGAAATTATGTAAAAAGAACCGCAATGCAGGATTCTTTAATGGTGTAGTGAAGGATGGTCATGGGTTTTCCTCTGCAAGTATTGAAGTGTATGTACCTATTGTGGAGACTGAAACCGAAGGTATTTTGGTTCCAGATGGTTCTCTTGGCTATATTGGAAAAGTAGAAACTCCTTTTCATATCCGTTTAGAAAAAGGCCGCATAATCGATATAGAAATGAATGCCAGCGGTAAAAAGTTAAAAGAATATATGGAGGATTTTCAGGATTCCGGTATTTATGTTGCTTCAGAGCTGGGAATCGGGTTGAATTCACTGGCAAAATGCAGGGGAAAGTGCTATATAGAAGATGAGTCATCTTATGGAACATTTCACATAGGTGTTGGCAGAAATATTGCTTTGGGCGGTGTACACGAGGCAAACGGACACTTTGACCTGGTTGCACAAAAACCAGATATTTTTGTAGATAACCGGATGATAATGGAAAGGGGAAAGATTATTATACCCGAACCTGAGGTGTATTGAGGAAAAGGAGGAACAAGATGAAAATATTAATAACAGGATTTGATCCTTTTGGCGGTGCCAAAATCAATCCGGCTTATGAGGCTGTAAAATTACTTCCGGATAAGATTAAAGATGCTGAGATGATTAAACTGGAAATACCGACAGTATTCAAAAAAGAGGGTGAGGTGCTGGAGGCAGGCATTGAAAAGCACAAACCTGATGTAGTCATTTGTGTGGGACAGGCAGGCGGTCGATCAGGAATGACTGTGGAAAAAGTTGCCATAAACCTAATGGAAGCCAGAATTCCGGACAACGACGGACAGCAGCCAATGGATGAACCGGTATGCAGTGACGGAGAAAATGCCTATTTCGCAAAACTGCCGGTGAAAGCGATAGTGCAGAATATGCGTGAACAGGGCATACCGGCCAGAGTATCTTATACAGCAGGAACTTATGTGTGTAATGACGTGATGTATCGCCTGTTATACCTGATTGAGAAGAAATATCCTGAGATGAAGGGCGGATTTATCCATGTCCCATATCTTCCTGAGCAGGTAATTGACCTTCCGGACGGAACTCCCAGTATGACGGCTGAAATGATTGCCAAGGCACTGGAATCTGCAGTAGAAGCAGTAATAGAAAATGAAGAAGATTTGAAAACCGTTATGGGAGAAACCCATTAAATAAACATAAAGGGTATATCCGGTGTACAATGCCGGATATACCCTTTATTAAATCCCCGATTTATTATGTTTTAGTTTATCTAATTACCGTTTCCGGCGCCAAGTGATTGTTTGTAAATTTAATGGCAGGGAAGGTAAAGTGAATACAAGTCCCAAATCCCGGTTCGCTGGTAATCGTAAATTCATTTTGTTCAGGAAACAAAATATCCAGTCTCTTTTTTATATTATAAATACCGATTTTGGTGATAGACAAATGTTCTTTATTCTGGGTAAAAAGCGATTCAAGCTGTTTGGCTCCAATTCCATCCCCGTTATCGATTACATCACAGGAGAGCATGTCATCTGCAAGATAAAAGAAAACACGGATAGAGCCCTTTTTTGAAATCTGGAATGCATGAAAAAAAGCATTTTCGATGAGTGGCTGAAGCAGCAGATTTGGTATTTGATATTCAAGGCAGGAATCATCTGCTGTTATTTCTGCATGTACCACACCTCCGTAACGTGGTTCGATAATAGAAATATAATTCTCTGCATTTACAATTTCATCCTTTAGGCTGACCATCATATTTGTCTTGCCCAAAGTACTTCTTAAAAGAGATATAAGTGAATCAATGGTTTTGCAGGCGTCAGCCTGATTGTGTATGCTTACCATATGCTTGATACTGTCTAGTGTATTGTACAAAAAATGAGGGTTGATCTGCATCTGAAGCAGGTCTAGTTCATCTCTGCGCTGTTTTTCGTGAGCCTCTGCTAATTTTTGAAGATAAATATTCAGTTTTTCTACCATATTATTATAAGCATTTGAAATCATGTTCATCTCAGTTGAACTATGAAGAGCTATGGGCGAAGGTACTGTATCAGAAGCAGCCATATGGTTGGCCAGTTGCTTTAAGGATCTCAAATTCCACCTTATAATACAAAAGACCATTACAATCAGCAAGATCAGACTGATTAAAATGACCAGAATCATGGATACTGGCGGAGGATAAGACTGAACTAAAACGGATGTTGTAATATGGCTGACAATATAAGCATTATAGGATGGCAGATAACGGGATAGAATTATTTCCCCTTGGGAAGTCTGGGAATAATGAACGCCTGCTTTTTGATTAGCACGCGCAAGCTTAAGGAGCCGTGAATTTTTTTCCCCGATTTCAGAGGTCACATTACTGGAAAGTACAGTTCCACTGTTGGTCAGTAAAACGATGTTCGTACTTTTATTCAAAAAACTTTGATAAAATTGACGAAGGCTGCTTTCTTTAATGACAATCATCACCCCGCCGTATGCTTTTTTTTCCGCATTTTGTAAAGCCTGGCAGCCAATAATAACAGAGCGGGCTCTCGTAGAGTAGGAAATCCCCGTAGATTGTGAGTCATAAGTAATCGCTGAAGAGGATGCAGAGCCTTTAAAAACAGGAAGAGACATCAATTCTTTTGAAGTCATAGTCACTCCTCCGTTTCCAGAGCTGACGGCCATACCATTTGTACCAAAAATCACAATATCATAATCAACAATTGCGGTTGGATTGTCGGCGAATAAAAGTCCGAGCTGTTGTCTGTTGGCATATTCATCTGTTGAAGATAATATAGGTTCTTTCAGCACATTTTCCAGGTAAGGTTTCTGACGTATCCGGTAGGCAACCTTAGCGATATGTTCATGAAGAAGAGAAAGGCTGGTGGAAGTCTGATTTAAAATTTCCAGATTAGAATTAATGGCCGTTTCTTTCACTTGCTTCAGATATACAGCGGCCATTGTTCCGCCGCAGATTGAAAGTAAAACCAGAGTGCTGATGCAGATGGGGATAAGAAGCATAAAAAATATAGATTTTTGTCTTCGCATCAGGTGACACGTCCTTTCTTATTTAAATTGCGGTATTGGAGTGGAGGAAGACCAACGATTTTCTTAAATATCTTTCCGAAATAACTTTGATCCGTATATCCAATAGCAGCACTAATAGAACTAATACTTTCTTCTGTCTGAATCAAAAATTCTTTTGCATGACGAATTCTTATATCATTTAAATGTTCACTGAAATGACGTCCTGTATTTGTACTGATATAAGTTGATAAATAAGAATAGTTCATATGCAGATAATCTGCAAGATCATACAAAGTAACTTGTTTTCGGTAATTTTCCTCCAAAAATTTCTGCATTTCAGGTATCAGAGATACAGTATCCAGAGATGTATCTCCAGAAACGCATAGAGTCAGTCCTTCATAGGCTTTTTTCAGTGCGGCAATTACGTCCCCGAAAGAAAGTACGGAATCAAGAGCTTTGAAAAAATGAATTTCAATATGATTTAAATTTGCTCCTTTTTTTACAAATTTCCGTGCACTTTGAATGGACACATAAAAAGTATACTCCAAAAATTTCTTGAAGTTCAAAGGTTTCATTTTGGTAGTGTTTTTTAGCGTATCCAAATATTCGGACAGAAAAATAAATGCGGTTTCAAATCTGCACGAGCGGATGTATTGCATATAGACATCAGAAGAAAAATTAGGTATATCCTCTGCCGGTGCAATAAGTTCGGCTTCATAGAAACAGTGCCTGTCTTCAAATAAAATGGAATATTTGGATAGGTCATGAAGATATTCCGCTTTAGAATGAAAGTTTGTAATATCATCAAAGGGCATACTAAGTACACAGCTTGTATGAACGGCAGTGCTGTTGAGCATGCTGAGAAATTCTTCGGGGTCAGTAAAAGGCTCTCCTTTTGGACATCCAATAAGGCAGATTCCATGATTTTGTGTGGTGAATGCGCAGCAAAATTCATTTCCGGGAATCAATGTCTCCAGCTTTTCGTGAAAATGGTACTCATCTTTAAAGTCTGCGGAAGGAGCAAAAACATAGAGAAGCTGAAATGTTTGAGCAGGGAGAAACCGGCTGTATATATAATGCTGAAATTCTTCATAAGGAGAAACCGCATATCCATCCAAAATCTGTCTGGCAAGAACGGAGAACGATTTTTCACTATTTTTTGCTGATGAAGATTCTAAGGTAAAAGAAAAGCGTTCCAGGCATTTTAGAAGAGATTCTTTTGTTATGCTGCTTTTTAGAAGATAGTCAGAAGCACCATATTGAAATGCTCGCCTGACTTTATTAAATTCGTCAAAATTACTGAGCATTATTACAGGAGGTCCATCTATTTCTGAAATCTGACTCACGAATTCCACACCATCCATAATAGGCATGACCACATCGCAGAGGATAAAATCTGGTTTATATTTTTCCAGTGCAGCCAGTCCTTCTTGTCCATTTGAAGCTTCACTGACTATGGTATAACCACATGCCTCCCAGTCCAAAAGATAACGAAGACCCTGGCGGAAAATAAATTCATCATCTATAATAAGTATTTTTTTCATCTTGTTTTTTGAACCTCCTTTCGCTAAAATTATTTTCATCTTAATACTTTATTATACCACAGCGTTAAAGAAGAATCGAGATTCCGTATTTGTAAAATGAAAATAATAAGAAAAAAACCAAAAATAATCAGAAAAAACTAGAACACGTTATAGTTATCAGAAATAAGTAATAAAAATCTGCTAAAAATATACTATAGATGATATGCAATTTTATGTAATATGTAAATATGAAACAAATCCATCTAATAACAGGAAAAGAGGAGAATCTATGAAAAAGAAAGTGATTTCGGCAATGATTATCATGTCAATGATGACGGGGCTTCTTGCAGGATGTGCAAAGTCTTCAAGCGCAGAGGCAGAAAAAGAAACTGATGGAAAGAAAAAAGTGACTGTATGGGCATGGGATGTTGAGTACAATATTCCGGTAATGGAGGAAGCTGCAAAACGCTACGAAGAAAAACACAGTGATGTTGATATTGAGGTAATGGAATATGCTTATGATGATATTACCCAGAAGATCAACACTAATTTAAGTTCAGGAATTACAGACGGTCTGCCAGAAATTATCTTGAGTGAAGATGCAAATGTGCAAAAGTATCTCCAGTCTTATCCAGGAGAATTCATGGACATGAAAGACAAAGTAGATTTTGATAACTTTGCAGACTATAAGGTAAAGGTTCTTACATTAGATGATGGAATCTATGGTGTTCCTTTTGATATTGGAACAGAGGGTCTCTTTTATCGAAAAGATTATATGGATCAGGCAGGAATTACGGAAGACCAGCTTACCGATATTACCTGGGATGAGTATATAGAAATCGGTAAAAAAGTCAAAGAAGCTACAGGAAAAGATATGCTGACTCTGGATCCAAATGTCATGACAATCATGAGAGACTTTATGCAGTCATCAGGAACATGGTATTTTAAAGAAGATGGTTCAGTAAATATTGCAGATAACCCGGTTATTGAGGAAGGTGCCAATATTTATAAATCTTTGATGGATAATGGAATTGTAAAACTTACAACAGGATGGGGCGAGATGGCCTCTGCGTTAAATAATGGTGATGTTGCATCTATTACAACTGGCTGCTGGATTGTTCCTACAATTACTGCACAGGAAGAACAGTCAGGTCTGTGGAGAGTGACCAAAATGCCTAGACTTGATGTTGAAGGTGGAACAAATTATGGAAATCGTGGTGGTTCTAACTGGCTTGTATTAAAAAATTCTGCTAACGCGGATATAGCTGCAGATTTCTTAAATGAAGTTTTTGCTAACGATGTTGATTTCTATGACACAATACTGACAGATATTGGTGCTATTGGTGCATATAAACCTGCTCAGTCTTCAGAATCATATAATCAAGGTGTAGAATTTTTCGGTGGAGAAACAATCTGGAAAAACTTTGCTGAATGGGCTCAAAGTGTACCACCTATTAATGTAGGCGTTTATTCTGATGAGGCAGATGCAGTACTTGTTACAGGAATGAGTGAAGTAGTGAACGGAACCAAAGAAATACCGGATATGCTGGATGAAGCTGAGGAACTTCTGAAGCAGCAGATTAACCAGTAGGAAATATTTTTTGGGAAAATGGAGAGATAAATATGCGGAAAAAAAGTAGTACTTCAAAAATCCGCTTTCAACTCAATGGATGGGCGTTTGTAGTCCCATCCATTGTATTGTTCTTTTGGCTGACATTTTGGCCGATGGTGAATGCGTTTGTTATGTCACTGCAAAAGGGCAAAGGAAGCGTAGTAACATTTGCTGGATTAGATAATTATAAACGGTTATTGGCTGATCCTATGTTTATCAGTACAACTAAGAATACGATATTGTATCTGATTGTGCAGGTTCCAATTATGTTATTATTGGCGCTGGTAATTTCTTCTATGCTGAATAATCCAAAATTAAAGGGACGAGGATTTTTTCGGACAGCTATATTCGTGCCCTGTGTGACAAGTCTGGTAGCTTATTCTTTACTGTTTAAGAGTATGTTTGCTGTAGATGGTATTGTAAATAAAGCACTGCTTGGTCTGGGAATCATTGATCAGGGTGTACCGTGGTTACTGCATCCGGTCTGGGCAAAAGTAGTTATCATAGCGGCCATTACATGGAGATGGACCGGATATAATATGATATTTTACCTTTCAAGTATGCAGAATATTGACGGTGGTGTTTATGAAGCAGCGGAAATTGATGGGGCAGGAGCACTTCAGAAATTCAGATATATTACTATTCCACTTTTAAAACCTGTAATATTACTGACGGGAATTATGTCTACTACAGGTACACTGCAGATTTTTGATGAAGTAGTAAATATCACTAACGGAGGACCTGCCAACAGTACAATGTCTATTTCTCAGTATATCTATAACTTATCATTTAAGTATGCTCCTGACTTTGGATATTCTGCTACGGTATCCTATGCGATATTCTTTATGGTGGCTATATTATCTCTAATTCAGATGAAAGTGAGTGGTGATAAAAATGAATAAAAATAAGAGTAAAAGAAGGCTGGTTGAGGGTGTTCAATATTTATTCTTGGGTGTCTTTTCCTTTATATCGCTTTTCCCTTTTGCTTGGATGCTGATTGGAGCCACAAACAAGAGTATGGATATTACCATGGGAAAATTGACCATAGGCAATCAGTTGATGAATAATTTTCAAAAGCTGTTAGCCTCAGGAGATTTATTGGTCTGCCTTAAAAATTCAATTATCCTCAGTATTTTTATTACAACGGTCAGTATGCTGGTATGTTCTCTTGCCGGGTATGGGTTCGTGGTATTTCAAAGTAAGGCAAAAGAAATTTTCTTTTCCATTATATTGCTTTCTATGATGGTTCCTACATCGTCATTGGTTATTCCTATGTTTAAAATGTTCAGTGGTATGGGTATTCTAAACACTAAGGTTGGTGTGGTACTTCCGGCAGTCAGTACGGCATTTTTGATTTTCTTTTTCCGTCAGAATACAAAAACATTTCCCATGGAGACAATACAGTCGGCAAGAATTGACGGTCTTAGTGAATTTGGTATTTTCATCAGGATTTTTATGCCAATGATGAAATCAACATATGCTGCTGCTGCAATCATTACATTTATGTCAAGCTGGAATAATTACATGTGGCCTTTGATTTCTCTGCAGACAAAGGATCAGAGGACCCTTCCGCTTTTGATCAGTTCTTTGGGAACTGCATATACTCCTGACTACGGAATGATTATGGTGGGAATTATCATAACTACGATTCCTTCTGCGTTCATTTTCTTTGTTATGCAGAAGCATTTTGTTAATAGTATGATGGGAGCAGTAAAAGGATAAAAGGAGACTGAGAATGGAAAAAAAAGAAAGAATTGCTATACTTGGTAATCCTGAAATCTTTCAGGAAAACAGAATGTCGCCGTGTTCAGATCATAAATGGTATGAAAGTAAAGATGAGGCAGTACAGGGAAATGAAATGCCCCTGAAAGCGTCGTTGAATGGAGTATGGAAATTCATGTGGTGTCCCAATCCTATGGGTGTGCCGGATGGTTTTGAACAAAAAGACTTCAGTACAGGTGGATGGCAGAATATTCAGGTTCCGGGGCACATGGAACTACAGGGATTCGGAAAACCTCAGTACACGGATACAACTTATCCGTGGAAAGGCTGTGAAGACGTTAAGCCAAGAGAAGTTCCTCAAGATATCAATCCAACAGGAATATATGTAAAGCATTTTACATTGTCTGATAAGTTTAAAGGTAAACGCTGCAGAATTCATTTTGAAGGTGTTGAAACTGCTTTTTTCTGCTGGCTTAACGGAGTCTATATTGGCTATAGTGAGGATAGTTATACTCCGGCTGTTTTTGATATTATGGATGTCTTGCAGGAAGGGGAAAATAAACTTTGTGTGCAGGTAAGCCGTTTTTCATCAGGTGCATGGCTTGAGGATCAAGATTTCTGGAGAATGGGCGGCATTATACGTGAGGTCACTGTCTCTGCTATTCCCAGAGTGCATATTCAAGATATAGAAGTAAAAACAGATGTTGTAAACAATTATCAGACAGGAAAGCTGGAAATTGAACTTACTCTCGATGCTGAAACAAAAGTGTATGATGATGTTTTGGTGGAATATCAGATATTCGATCCGTCAGGGGTAAAGGTAACCGGTAAAAAGACCGCTAAGGTAAATGAAGGTGGTAATGCCTTTTTGGCAGAAGAAAAAGTGCAGAATATTTCACTTTGGAGTGCGGAAGTCCCCAATCTTTATCAGGTTTTGTTCTGTGTAAAAGATAGTAGTCATAATGAGATTGAATTTGTATCAGAGAAGATTGGTTTTAGGAAAGTGGAAATCCGGGATGCCATACTATATATGAATGGAAAGCGCCTTATCTTAAATGGAGTAAACAGACATGAATTTTCAGGTTATAAAGGGCGTGCTATTGGCAGAGAAGAAATGGAATGGGATGTTCGGTTTTTAAAGCAGAATAATTTTAATGCAGTGCGCACCAGTCATTATCCTAATCAGTCTTACTGGTATGAACTTTGTGATAAATATGGTCTGTATGTTATGGATGAAACAAATCTGGAAACACATGGTACCTGGCATATGGGACATGATGAGAACACCTTACCGGGAGATTTTTTGGAATGGAAAGAAGCTTGTATTTCAAGAGCAGAAGCGATGTTAGAAAGAGATAAAAATCATCCTTGTATATTTTCCTGGAGCGTAGGAAATGAATCTTGGAGTGGCCAGACATTATTTGATATGAGTATGTATTTCCGGAATCGAGACAGCTCAAGGCCTGTACACTACGAAAATGTATGTCATGACCGGAAATGGGGCGGCACAACAGATTTTGAAAGTCGTATGTATGCCACCGTAGATATGGCAAGGGAATATCTTCTGGATAACCCTGAAAAACCATATATTTTGTGTGAATATTCACATGCAATGGGGAACTCCTGTGGTAATCTTGTTGAATATACAAATCTGGCGGATGAATTTCCACAGTATTGTGGCGGGTTTATCTGGGATTATATTGATCAGTCTCTTATTGTGAAGGATATGTTTGGAGAAGAGACCATGGCATATGGTGGAGATTTTGATGACAGACCGGCTGATTATAATTTCTGTACCAATGGTCTTCTGTATTCAGACAGAGGAATTTCACCTAAAGTTTCAGAAGTAAAGTACTGCTATCAGCCATTTACTCTGATTCCTGATGAAAAAGGTGTAAAAGTAATAAATCGTAATTTGTTTACTGATGGAAGTGGCCGGAAACTTTTATGGAGTATTGAGCGGGAGGGTGAGATTCTGACTCAGTGCCAATGGGATATATCGGTAGAACCACAGGGAAGTAAATGCTACAGTATTTCTGAACAAGCAGAAAAATTTATGTCAATTGTTCAGTCGAACAAAGGTGAATATATTATAAATGCTTCGGTGATTTTAGGGGAAGATACAGACTATGCAAAAGCCGGGCATGAGTGTTCGTTTGGTCAGGCGGTCATTAAGATTTCGGATTCTGATACAAATGCAGAGAAGAATATAAATCTTCTTTCTGAAAGCGAAGGAACAAAAGAAGCGGGAATTAAGGTCATTGATGATGATACGGTATTTTCTGTAATCGGTGATACGTGCACAGTAATGTATCAAAAGCTGACCGGCAAACTTGTTTCTTATAAAATAGGTGGGAAAGAACTGGTTTATGATTCACTTCACACGTTACTGCCCAATTTTTGGAGGGCTCCTGTTGATAATGATGAAGGCTGTAAAATGAAGCTGAGATGTGCTCAGTGGAAAACGGCTTCTTTGTATCAAAATGTGAAAGATGTTTCTTTTAAATCAGATAATGGTAAGGCAGAAGTCAATGTTATTTATGAAATGTTCGGAAACGCCCAATGCAGCGTAACACATCTTATTTCTGCAGATGGGAGCATACGGGTAAATGAAGTGTGGACTATAGATGAGGAAAATCTAAAGAATGATAATATTCCAGAACTGCCTTGTTTTGGAATGAGTTGGAAACTTCCTCTTAGCATGCAGCAGATTAAATGGTATGGTAAGGGGCCTGATGAAACTTATACTGACAGGTGTGAAGGCAGTAAATTAGGTGTTCATCGTACTACGCCCAAGGAAGGCATAGCTCAATATGTTGTGCCACAGGAGTGCGGAAATCATGTACAGACAAGATGGTTTGAAATCTCGGATGAGCAAGGTGTGGGCATTCGGATTACAGCTGATATACCTTTTGAATTTTCGGTACTGCCGTATACTTGTCATGAACTGGAAGAAGCCAGGCACTTGTATGAACTGCCAAGGCCCTATGCTTCTGTACTTCGAATTAACTCTCGTCAAAGAGGGGTCGGAGGAGATAATAGCTGGGGTGCCGAGGTACATGAGCCTTACCGGATTTATCCAGAAAAAGAACTTGTATTTTCATTCGTGATTCGACCATTATAGAAGCGTAAAATGAAAAAGAGGCTTTGCACTAAATGCTTAGTGCAAAGCCTCTTAATAGATTCCGTAGATTCTAATTAAGCTCCAACTACGTTAACAGCCTGAGGTCCGCGGCTTCCGTCTGTGATATCAAATGTTACTTCCTGTCCTTCTTCAAGAGACTTGTAACCATCTGAAGCAATACCAGAGAAGTGTACGAATACATCTTCGCCATTGTCGCTGTTAGTAATGAAACCAAATCCTTTTTGTGCGTTAAACCATTTTACTGTACCTTTATTCATGAAAGATACCTCCTAAATAATATTATTTGTAAATCTGAGAAAATAAAAAATCACATATTTTGGTAAAGCATTATCAATAGAAAAATAATGACTTACAAAAATATGTGAAATCTAAATCCTATGAAAATACTCTTACATATTATCATGTATTGTTAAAAATGTCAATTTAAAAGTACTCACAGGGTAAACTTTCTTATCACTTTTTTATACATTTTTCGTGGAACTATACCTCATTGTATGTTAAAATGTCAATTAATCGGTTACAATCTGTAAAACAGGTGTCAGAAAGCAGGTAAAATATGAATTTAAATAAAGAAGATTTACGAAAAATCAGAGGTTTGATTTTGTTCACCATAGTGGTCATGGTTTCGCTGTGGAAGTATAGTGTAATACTAGATGCAATGGGGTTTGTTTTAAAAATACTATTTCCTTTTCTTTTAGGAGCTGCAATTGCCTTTATATTAAATGTTCCCATGCATTTTCTGGAGCAGAAGCTGTTCTATTATAAAAATGCCCCAAATGGAAAGTGGACGAAAAGACTGGCGAGGCCTTTAAGCCTTACTCTTACGATTGTAATTGTAATCGGTGTATTTGTTCTTGTTATGTTTGTGGTAGTGCCTAAGCTTGGCGGGACAGTAATGTCACTGGGGAAAAATATACAGAATTTTGTGCCCAAGGTACAATACTGGGGTGAAGAGCTCTTTAACAGTAACAAGGAAGTTATGACATGGTTAAATGGACTGACCATCAATTGGGAGCAAGTATTTAATCGGATCATGGAGTTTTTTAGAAACGGAGCGGGAAGTATTCTCGATTCAACATTTACTGTGGCAAAAAATATTGTGAGTGGCATGACTACGTTTATTATTGCTTTTGTATTCGCCTGTTATATATTGCTGCAAAAGGAACAGCTGAATATTCAGATCCGTAAAATTATGTATGCATATCTGAATAAAGAATTTGTGGAAAAAGCACTGGATGTATGTTCACTGACCTATAAGACGTTTTCCAGCTTTTTAACGGGACAGTGTGTGGAAGCAGTAATTTTGGGGACAATGTTTTTTGTCGCAATGACCTTGATCAGACTTCCCTATGCACTTCTGGTGGGTGTCCTAATAGCATTTACTGCACTAATTCCAATATTCGGTGCATTTATCGGATGCTTTGTGGGTGCATTTCTGATTTTGATGGAGGCCCCCATGAAAGCACTGATTTTTGTGGCAATGTTTCTTGTACTTCAGCAGATAGAGGGAAATTTAATTTATCCTAAAGTAGTGGGAAATTCTGTGGGACTTCCTTCCATATGGGTACTGGCAGCCGTAAGTATTGGCGGCAGCTTGATGGGAATTGTGGGAATGCTTATTTTTATTCCTGTAGTTTCTGTGGTTTATGCACTATTCCGTAATAATGTGTACAGCCAGTTAAAACAAAAGGGAATAGACATAGACAGTGGAACAGGGGGAATTATGCCAGAACAGGCGGATAGTGGTAAAGAAAACTAGAAGTAGAATAATATCCGAAAAAGTGGTATACTGAAAGCATTGATAGTCAATTTAGGAGTAACTGAGGGAAGGTTCTGTAAGGAAGGTTAGCATGAGTAAGAAGAATATGCAGTTAAAAGGAAAGCTTAGAATGTATATGCAGTGGCCTATTATTATGACAGTACTACTGCTTGCCATGAATGTGTGGATGTACAAAATTAGCAGCAGAGCGGGGATTATGATGTTTGTATTTATCATAATCTATGTTGTAATTGCCGGGCTTTTGTATTTTTATAACCGTTCGCTGATCTTTACAGATTTGATCCAGTTTTCTACTCAATATAGAGGGATTCAAAATACACTGCTAAAGGAACTGGCGGTCCCCTATGCAATCACGCTGGAAGACGGGCGGATTTTATGGGAAAATGACAGCTTTCTGGATATGGTGGAAAGCCAGAAAAAAGAAAGATATTTAAGTAAGCTTGTTCCGGAATTGAACACAGGGGTTTTTCCGAAGGCAGATACAGATCATGTAGAACTAGAAGTAATATACAGGGAACGGAATTATCAGGTGGAAATGCGAAAAGTATCCCTGAAAGGTTTCAGTGAGGCAGAACAGCTTCTGGAAATTCCAAAAGATAAAGAATATTTTATTGCTGTATATATGAAAGACGTGACGGAGCTAAATGCGTACATTAAAGAAAATGAAGAGCAAAGGCTGATCGCAGGTCTGATTTATATTGACAATTATGACGAAGTAATGGAAAGTGTGGAAGAAGTAAGACAGTCTCTTCTGGTAGCATTGATTGACCGGAAGATTAATAAGTACATCGGTGATGTGGATGGAATTGTAAAAAAACTGGAAAAAGACAAGTATTTTATTGCTATTAAAAAAGAAAGTTATTGTAAAATAGAAGCCGACAAATTCTCGCTGTTAGAGGAGGTCAAACAGGTTAATATCGGAAATGCTCGCTCAGCGACACTGAGCATAGGCTTGGGATTGAACTCCATGACTTATGCCCAAAGTTATAATTATGCCCGGGTGGCAATCGATCTGGCTCTTGCCAGAGGTGGTGATCAGGCTGTTATCAAAGACTGCAAAGGGATTACATATTTTGGAGGAAAGAAAGAACAGACAGCTAAGAATACCCGCGTAAAAGCCCGTGTAAAAGCAGAAGCTCTGCGAGAGTTCATTGTTGCAAAAGATCAGGTCATTGTTATGGGGCATAAAATTGCCGATGCAGATTCTCTTGGGGCATGTGTGGGAATTTATCGTGCTGCTGTAGAATTGGAAAAAAAGGCACATATTGTTATTAATGAAGTGACCAGTTCAGTGCGTTCTCTCTATGATGAGATAGCGAAAAATCCCTCCTATGGAAAGGATATCTTTTTGACTTCAGAGCAGGCGCTGGATTACGTTTCAGATAATACTATGGTAGTTGTGGTGGATACAAATAAACCCCAGATGACAGAATGTCCTGAACTACTGAAGCGTTCAAAGACAATTGCGGTTCTGGATCATCACCGTCAGAGCAGCAATGTTATAGAAAATGCTGTACTGTCTTATGTAGAGCCATACTCTTCTTCTACCAGTGAAATGGTGGCAGAGGTTTTGCAGTATATAGTTGATGATATAAAAGTTCCGTCAGTAGAGGCAGATTGTCTATATGCAGGTATTATGATCGATACCCGAAATTTCATGAACCGTACAGGTGTACGTACATTTGAGGCAGCAGCATTTTTAAGGCGGTGCGGTGCTGATATCACCCGGGTCAGAAAAATGTTTCGTGATGATATGGAGTCTTACCGCGCAAAAGCTGAGGCAGTACGCATGGCAGAAGTTTACAGAGAAGAGTATGCTATTGCCCAATGTCCAAGCAATATTGACAGCCCTACAGTGCTGGCGGCACAGGCGGCTAATGAGCTTCTTGATATCAGCGGAATTAAAGCGTCTTTTGTACTGACAGTGTATGAGGACCGGATCTTTTTGAGTGCACGTTCCATTGATGAAGTAAATGTGCAGATTATTACAGAAAAACTGGGTGGCGGGGGACATATTAATTCTGCCGGAGCACAGTTTGACCATACAAATATGACAGAAGCAATTAATACATTAAAAGAAACTATAGATCAGATGATTGAAGAAGGAGATATATAATTATGAAGGTAATATTATTACAGGATGTAAAGTCTCTTGGGAAAAAGGGCGAAATTGTAAATGTAAATGATGGTTATGCAAGAAACTTTATTCTGCCAAAGAAATTGGGTCTTGAGGCCAATAATCAGAACATGAATGACCTGCGTCTTCAGAAACAAAAAGAAGAAAAAATAGCACTGGAAAATCTGGAAGCAGCGAAAAATCTGGCCAAAGAACTTGAGTCCGGTAAAATAGAGCTAGCGATTAAAGTTGGAGAAGGCGGCAAGACATTTGGCTCTGTGTCAAGCAAAGAAATTGCCGGAGCAGTAAAGGAACAGCTGGGTGTGGAAGTAGATAAAAAGAAGATTCAGCTGAAAGAGACAATCAAAACACTGGGAACACATCCCGTACCGATCAAGCTGCATCCGGAAGTGACAGCCCAGTTAAAGGTTGTTGTATCGGAAGAGGTGTAAGGGGTATAATTTATGGAAATGGAAGCAGCGATTAGAAGAATACTTCCGCATAGCGCAGAAGCCGAACAGGCAGTGGTGGGAGCTATGCTGATGAATAAAGATGCAATTTCTACTGCATCTGAAATTGTCTCCGGAGAGGATTTTTACCAGACTGCTTATGGAATCTTATTTGATTCTATGGTTGAGTTGTTTCAGGCGGCAAAACCCGTAGATTTAATTACGCTGCAGGAGCATCTTAAGGAGAAAGATGTGCCTCCGGAAGTCAGCAGTTTGGAATTTGCAAGAGATTTGCTTACCGGAACCCATACATCCGCAAATGTAAAGTTTTATGCAGAGATAGTTCAGGAAAAGGCTACACTGCGTAAAATGATTAAAATTAATGAAGACATAGCCAACAGCTGCTATATGGAAAATGAACCCCTTGAAGCTATAATGGATAAAGCGGAAAAAGGCGTTTTTGCGCTGGCTTCAAGAGGAAATGTGCAGGAATACACGCCCATAAAGCAGGTGGTACTCAATGCACTTGATGTTATCGAAAGAGCTTCTAAGACTACCGGCAGTGTAACCGGTATTCCTACCGGCTTTATAGATCTGGATTATAAGCTGTCAGGACTGCAGCGCTCGGATTTGGTCTTGATTGCTGCCAGACCGTCTATGGGAAAGACCGCGTTTGTGCTGAATATTGCCCAGCATGCTGCATTCAGGCAGAATCTAGGTGTTGCTATTTTTAGTTTGGAGATGTCAAAAGAACAGCTGGTAAACCGTTTGTTTTCATTGGAATCACATGTGGATGCGCAATTACTGCGTACCGGTAATCTAAAAGATACAGATTGGGAAAAACTGATTGAAGGGGCAGGCCGGATCGGAAAGTCAAAGATGGTCATTGATGATACCTCCGGTATATCTATTACGGAAATGCGCTCTAAGTGCAGAAAGTACAAGATGGAAATCGGTCTGGATCTGATCATCATTGACTATTTGCAGTTGATGAGCGGAAGCAGCGGAAAAAACAATGAGAGTCGTCAGCAGGAGATTTCAGAAATTTCGAGATCTCTAAAAGGTTTGGCTAGAGAATTAAATGTGCCTGTTATCGCTCTTTCTCAGCTTAGCCGTGCGGTTGAACAGAGAACAGATAAACGCCCTATGCTTTCTGACCTTCGTGAGTCAGGCGCCATAGAGCAGGATGCCGATGTTTGTATGTTTATCTACCGTGAGGATTATTATATCCCGGATACGGAAGATAAAGGGATTGCAGAGATTATTATTGCGAAACAGAGAAATGGTCCGATCGGAACTGTGCGGCTTGCATGGATGCCGCAGTACACAAGATTTGGAAACGAATTAAGGCAGGAAGATCAGTAAATAGATTTCAAAAAGAGAGTTACCAGGGGGGTTATGCTGGTAACTCTCTTTTTGTGGTTTAAACAGTAATGATAGTTGAATCTTATTAGTGGTGTTACTTTTACATCTAATGTTGTGGTTTAATCAATAGAAACATAAATTCCCAATATATATGTTTCAATACATCTAATGTTGCTATTTATCGTTAAATATTGCTGTTTCTGTATTCAAAAATGTAAAATTTTAATACATCCCATTTTTTTATTTATCCTTTTTAATATTATATGATAAATTAGGGTATTGCAATATATTTTAATAGTATTTGGACGCCAAATATTGACAAATTAAAAATAATAAACTATTATATTTATATAATAAAAATTTCTAATATATATTGAAAATTATTTTAGAAAGGAGAGAAAATGAATAACGAAATAGTTGTATGGACTGTAAGTACGAAGATTTTTGTATTAAAGGATATTCCCGTTAATGAAATACAGAGTGAACTTGCGTCATATATTGACACGGCTTTTGCCGGTCAGAAATTGCTGGAGTTTCACGAAGCGAACTATTATAAGCAATACTGTTTTTCGGGCTTGTGGCCCATTGAAAAAGATGGTGTGTATAAAAGCGACAGAATTTATACTGTTACAATTCGTACGGTCGACAAGAAGCTGGCACAGCATTTTCTGGAAAAGCTTAGAAATCATTACACGGAAACCTTAAAAGGGTTAACTACTGAGATTAAGATTGTTCCCAAAAAGATTATTGGTGAGATGTACTCTCTAACTTCAATTATTGAGAAAACCGATAAGGGCTACTGGAAAAACTCAATGAACTTGTCACAGTTTGAGAAGCGGTTATTTGAGAATGCAGTGAAGAAATATAATCAGTATACTAAAGAGAAGATGAATGAAGATTTTCAGTTGTATACAAGTCTGCGTTTTCTAAACAAAGTGCCTGTGTGTAATTCCTACAAAGGTATTAAGCTTCTGGGGGATAAAATTCATCTGCAGATTGCGGATAATAAGCAGGCACAGGAGTTGGCTTATTTTATGTTGGGCACAGGAATAGGTGAAATGAATTCCAGGGGATACGGATTCTGTAATTTCCGTTGGATATAGGGAGGTGACTGCGTGTTAAAGGATTGTCTGAAAATATTTGAGAAGGAATTGAAAAGAACAGAGCAGGAAAGCGGAGAGCAAGACAGGCTGATTTTGGATACCTATATACCTGCGGATGGAACCTATGTTATTGTCAATCAAGATAATACTTTAGTTTGGTTTAAGGTAAAACTGAATAAAAAGACCGGACAAGTTGAGGGGATTCCCCCTGCTATAAGGCAAAAAATTCGTCATTACGACTATTATAGCCGGCTGGTCAGTATGGACAAGCCTCAGGACCCAAAGAAAATTATTCATGCCAATAACTATTTAAGTTTTTGGATTAAGCAGGAAAGTCTGACAAATGGAAAACTTACGTCAAAGGCGATTGACCGATATTTCGACGTACTCTCAGATCCTATGAAAAAATATACAAAACTTCAGGATAGACAATTGTATGAGTATATTGAAAGTCAAGTGGGTCCTGTTGACCAGAAAAAATTAGAAGCTAATAGAGCATGGATACATGAAAATGTATTTAATCTGGAAGAGCGTGGTATTGAATTAGACGGAAAAAATTATCTTAAGATATACTTTGATGATGACAAATCTTTATTTATAAACGAATGGAAAAGATATACTGTTGTCAAAATTTATAATAAGAATGATTATAATTTAAAGCAGGGAGAAACCATTCTGGGACTGCCTAATGACAATATGGATATGAATGCTAAAAAACCTTTTAAGGAAAATAAAAGCAGAAAAATAACAGTTCCATATTTAATAAATCAGGAAGAGGCTCTTTTGCAGAAAAAATTTTTTGATTATTTAATGAATTTAGCTTCTGCAGGAAAAACCAGTGTATATTTAGATAGTGAAAATGGAAGGATAAAGAATTTTTCCCGTAATGAAATGATGGACCAAAACTTTACTGGTTTTTTTCTTCAAATCCAAAAATCAAAGGAAGTAATTATACAGCATCAGGATTCAATTGTTGATTATCGCTATGATTTACAAAAAAGGTTTTATTACCATAATGTACTACAATCAGAGGATAAAGACGAATTGTATAAAGAATATAGAACAGTTCCTCAGATACAAGGGGTAATAGATGAGGTACTATACTCTAAATGGTTAGTGACCAATTATTTTACACCAATTGAAGATTTGCAGCTTGATGGAGAATTAAAGCGAACTCTTGCTGGAACTAGAGATGCTGTATTTGCCTGGTTATACAAGGGTAATGATTATCGCATTGGAGAATTGTTGACAAAAGCATGCCTGAATATGACAAAAGCATCTATAGTTAATAGTAATTTAAGAAAAGCGCAGAAACAGTTTAATCTTTGGTATTCATTTACCGTGTATTTCAAAGGAGATCAGAAAATGTCGCAAAGCTATATGGAAATTAAAGATATGTTGAGAGAAAAAATTAATCAAACAGATACACAAATCATTGAAAGTGATAAAGAATATTACTTTGCTGTAGGTCAGCTTGTAAATTATTTTATCTCACTGAATAAGTCAAAAGAAAAGCCACATTCTCTGGCTAATCCATTTTTCAATGCTTCTAAAGATGAGCGGATAAAAGAGAAGTTTGGGCAGTTCTTTAAGAAATATAATTATCAACTTAATTTTGCAGGACGAAGATTTAATAACTTGTATGGGATGATAGTTGCTTACGAAAAAGCAGGCAGTGTCAGTCAAGAAGCTATTATTGCGGGTTATCTGAACAGTAATTTAGTATATGAATCCAAAAAGGAGGATGAAGACAATGAATAAAAGAGTTTACGGAGTATTGGGGATTTCATCAATTATGGCTAACTGGAATGCTGATTTTACAGGGTATCCTAAATCAACGTCAGATGGCTCGGTTTTTGGCAGTGATAAGGCATTGAAATATCCCATGAAGAAAATGTGGAATGACGAAGGAAAAAAGGTACTTTATATTAAGTCCATGAAGATTTCAGAAGATTCCAAAAAAGGTTCAAGTGTATTGATACCAAAAACGTTAAAGGAGCGTTATGAAAGTCTTTTCGGTGAAAATGAAGGAAAAGATGTTACTGAGCTTTTGAAAAATCTGTTTTCAGCTGTGGATGTAAAAAACTTTGGAGCTACCTTTGCTGAATCAGGAAGCAATATATCAATTACGGGAGCTGTTCAGTTTGGACAGGGGTTTAACAAATATGAAGGGACTACATCAGAAGAACAGCAGATTCTTTCTCCATTCAGAGACGGAAGTAAGGACGATAAAAAAGAGGAAGCTAAAAATTCTACACTAGGAACAAAAATCACCAGCAATGAAGCCCACTATTTTTATCCTTTTGTGATTAACCCAATTGCTTATCGTGAATTTGTTGAATTGGGCGTGACTGATGGATATACGGAAGAGGACTATCAGAATTTTAAAAGAACTGCCCTAGTTTCAGCAACGTCTTATGCAACAAATGCAAAAGAAGGATGTGAAAATGAATTTGCTCTTTTTGTGGAAACAAAATCGACTATGTACCTTCCAAATTTGTCAGAGTATATCAAGTTTGAAAAGACTGAAGGAAAAAACAGTATTACAATATGCGGGGATTTTTTAAATGCCCTTACTGATCAGGTGGAAAAGGTAGAGGTTTATTATAATCCGTATACTACACAGCTACAATGTGATATTGAAGGGGCACAGGTATACAATATCATAACACAGCAGGGAGTATAGTTTATGAAAGCACTCAAATTTACACTGAAAGGAAAGAATGCTTTTTTTAAAAAACCTGAGGTGAATACCCATTATTACTTTACCTTTGGACAAATTCATAAAGCTGCAATGTTGGGTATGTTCGGAGCTATTCTAGGATACGGCGGATATGCACAGAAGGAATGGGCTGGGAATAAAAAGCGTGGAAAAATTATAGAAGAAGCTCCTGAATATTATGAGAGGCTAAAGAATATACAAATTTCAGTGATTCCGTTGAATCATAAAGGGTATATTCCCAAAAAAGTGCAGACATTTAATAATTCTGTGGGGTATGCGTCAAAGGAGCAGGGCGGAAACTTAATTGTCAAAGAACAATGGCTGGAACAACCGTCTTGGGAAATTTTTGTGTTATTGAATTGCAAAGAGGCAGAAAATATTGCAAATTCCATTTTGAATAATCAGTGTGTGTTTAGCCCTTATCTGGGGAAAAATGATCATCCGGCAGATATTTCCGGTGCAGAACTGATTGAGTTACAAGAAGAAAATAAGAAGGAAGTAATTTTCTCGGGATTATTTCCAAAGGACATAGGGACACTTTTACCAGAGGATGAGGAAGATGAAATACAGGTATATAAATATGAAGAGGTATTGCCGGTAGGATTAGATATGTATACAAATTTATATACTTACAGGACATTCTGCTATACAAATTTATCTGTAAAAATTGATCAGAGCACAATATATAAGACAATAAATCAGAAACCTAACGAAACACTTGTTTTCTATTAAGGTAATGAAAAGACAGCAGGTACAATAAACACGTTAAGGTGGTTAAGGTGCCTGCTGTTCTTATATTTTTAAGATTTTGGAGGATACACAAATGAAAGATAGATTTATTTCTTTGACTAAAATACAACCTGTCATAGGAGAGTGTTATGCACATAAAAGAAGTGAACAGGAAAAAGAAACAGTTTTAGAGCATACCCAATTGTGTCAGGAGTATTATGAGAAAATAGTTGAGAAAAAGAACATCAATGAAATGTTTCAACGTTTTGACAGGGAGTATTTGGCAGGGATGAGTGAAGAGGCTCTCACCTTATTTGCAGTGATGCGGGACAATATTGTCAGCTTTCATGACGTTGGAAAAATGAATCCATTATTTCAAGAAAAAAAGATGGGGCATAAGTGGAAAAAAGAATGTGTACCTAATAACAATGTTGGCAGTAATCATTCTATGGTGTCTTCTGTAGTTTATCTTAATTACTTTATAGAACAAATTAAACAATTAGAAATAAAAGATGAACGGATAAGAATGAGGAATTTAGCCTGTGCCCATGCCTATATTATAGCTAAGCATCACGGTGGACTAAAAGAATTTTTGAAGTACGTAAGTGGATTTAATGAAGAACAGCCTGATTTAGGATGGGATGCAGCAGAATGGGTCCAAGAATGGGAGCTCAAAATTAATGGCAGAAAAATAAAAGCACCTTTAGATGGAAAGATAAAATTAATGAAGAAAAGACTTTCAGGAACAGAAGAGAAAAGTCAAATATATCTTTATATCTATGTGCGACTAATGCATTCACTTCTGATTGCGGCTGATTATTATGCCACATCAAAGTATATGAGTGGTGTTGAAGTTAAAGATTTTGGAGAAGTCAGCCAAATAAACCATGTTTATGAAGCATATGAAGAAACTCAAGTGATGAAAGATATTCGGAAATATGAGAAGCTGGTATTTCCGATGAAAACTGACTGCCTATTAAGGGAAACTAATATAAATGTATTGCGTACAGAAGTATTTTTGGAAGCTGAAAGAACATTAAAAAGTCATAAAGAGAAATCCATATATTATTTGGAAGCTCCCACAGGGAGCGGGAAAAGCAACACGGCAATAAACCTTAGCTTTCAATTATTAAGAAGTAATTCATCGTTAAAAAAAGTTTTCTACATTTATCCGTTCAATACACTTGTAGAACAGAATATGGAATCACTCGCTAAGATATTTGGTAAAAATAAAGAAATAATAGCTCAGATAGCTGTGGTGAACTCTCTTGTACCGATGCCCGAAAAAGAAGGAGAATATGAACTCGAAGAACAAAAGCGTTATCAGAAAATATTGTTGGATCGTCAGTTTTTGAATTATCCTATTATATTATCTACCCATGTTGCGCTTTTTAGAACTATGTTTGGATCAGATAAAGAAGCTTTGCTTGGGTTTCATCAATTGTGTAATTCAGTTATTGTATTAGATGAAATTCAAAGTTATCGAAATGAAATATGGAGTGAAATAATTCGCTTTTTAAAAAGGTATGCAAACCTTTTGAATATAAAAGTAATCATTATGTCTGCTACTCTTCCGAATTTAGAGGTTCTGACTGATAGCCAGGAGGAGGTAGTTTATTTAATACAGGACCGGGAGCGATATTTTAATCATCGACTTTTTAGCCAAAGAGTATTTACGGATTATCATTTATTAGAACAAAAAATGACACTGGACTTATTGGCAGATGATATTTTGCTTCATGCAAAGGCGGGAAAAAAAGTGTTAATTGAGCTGATTAAAAAAGATAGTGCTTATGAACTTTATCATATCCTAACCCAACAGACTGATGAGGAAATTTTGTTAATGACCGGTGACAGCAGTATATTAGAACGAAAAAAAATGATTCAAAGAATTGGTAACGTTAATTCTGTAATTTTAGTAGCTACTCAGGTGATAGAGGCCGGAGTGGATATTGATATGGATATTGGATATAAAGACATTTCTAAACTTGATAGTGAAGAACAATTTATGGGACGAATAAACCGGTCCTGTAAAAAAGAAGGTGTTGTTTATTTCTTTGATATGGACTCAACCGAAGGAATCTATAGAGATGACATTAGGAGTTCACCAGAATATACGTTACTAAATGAAGAAATGCGTGAGATATTAACAAATAAAAATTATGTACAATATTATCTGCAAATTTTGAGATGTTTAAAGCAGCAGGCAAAAGAGTACAATGACCATAATCTGACTCTATTTTTTGGAGAAATGGTTGGGTGTTTAAATTATCCAGAAGTAGAAAAGCGGATGCGGTTAATTGAAAACAAACAGATGATTTCTATTTATTTAGCTAGAGAGCTAAAAGCGGACGATGGCTCAATAATTAACGGAAAAAAAGTCTGGGAGGAATATGTTGAACTATTAAGCGATAATGAGATGGCGTATGCAAAAAAGTCGGTTAAACTATTTGAGGTACGTAGTGTAATGAATAATTTTATTTATCAAATAAACAAGGGCAAACAATTTCCCTATACAGAACAAATTGGGGATATGTACTATATTGAAAATGGAGAAGAATATTTTGAGAATGGAATTTTAAATCGGAATATGCTGGGTGAAGAATATGAATTGTTTATTTAATAATGAATGGTATTAAATTAAGTGGGGTGATTGTATGCAGGTAAATGGTACGCTGATGAACTATTATTTTCATTGTAAAAGGCAATGTTATCTTCATGGAAACCGGTTAAATCTTGAGGATAACAGTGAGCAAGTAAAAGTAGGTAAAGCAATACATGAAGAAAAAGCAAGTCAGGGAAAAAATACTGAAATCGCAATTGATAATATACGTTTAGATAAGCTTTCAAATGAGTATTTAACTGAAATAAAGAAATCTGATGCCGATGTAGAAGCATCAAAATGGCAGTTGTTATATTATTTGTATGTTCTCAAAACAAAAGGAATTGAAAGAAAAGGAAAACTAGAATTTGTAGAGAAAAACAAAAGTGAGAAAAAAGTGATTCACCTAGAACTGGGTGAATCAGAAGAGGAAAAATTAAAAATATACATTAAGGAAATTCAAGAACTTTTGCTGCAAGATATCATTCCTAAGCAATTAGATAAAGCGGAATGCAAAAAATGTGCCTATTATGAATATTGCTATATCTAAACTAAAGCCTGCAAATAAAAAGTCAATAGGAAATTGATGATTTTCTGGATTGAAGTTATATTGATTTTTTACCATGGAAAATAGACCACCGTTATCCGCTGGTCTGAAAGGGGGGAGGGATTCGCTATTC